>OKXB01002769.1_pt1 | contig 13189 bp, 6 predicted proteins | sample 1601731 | NCBI WGS metagenome assembly OKXB01 (sample SAMN04414077, study PRJEB24778) | human gut metagenome | material: faecal | host: Homo sapiens | reverse complement strand
AGCCTACTTACCACACCATCTCGCTCATGCGCGACACCAAGAAAATCAACGTGACAATGCGCGAGCTCGACGACCCCACACAGATGGACGTGGCAAACTATGACATGACCATCACCGACCGCAACTCGCACATCCTCTGGGACAACTCGCTCGACGAGACCAGCACCGTGGTCTACACGCCGCACGCAACATGGAACACCGACGACCGCACGCCGGCCTTCGACCATAACGGCGACCCAATAGACGGAGTGGGCAAGATAGCTCATGCCGACTTTATGACATCGCGCATATTGTATCATGCCGATGCAAAGGACGACGGCATACTGTCTATAGTGAACAAAAACACCAACATGGAAGTGGTGCGCGTCAACCTGCCCGACCTGCTCAGCCGTCTGCGCACGAGCGAGGAGATATACCGCTACTCGGAACAGGAATTCCTCGACCGCGGCTACGACTATCAGCTCGACTTCTACCTCAAGGGCGACCGCCTGGCTTACGTAAATATCAGCATCAGCGTGCTGGGATGGAGCAAGCGAGTGCAGTTTGAGGAACTGTGATTTAAACAGCCAACCAACCTAAAAATCACGAATGTCTATGAACAAGAATATATTACATACAGTTAAGGGCGTTGCGGGATGCCTGCTTATGGCATCTCTTGCGGCCGGCTGTGCGCAGGAAGACATCGACACCGCTCCGTCAGGCGGAGGCGGCATGTCGGCATCTTCTTATGTCTCGCTCAGCTTCGCATCGCAGCAAAGCACGCCTACGCGCTCTAATCCTACGGGAGGCGAACAGGACAACGGAGATGAGACTGGACAAGATTATGAGAATGAAATAAAATCGGCCGTGGCCTTCTTCTATCAGTGGCACTGACGGAGTGAACAGCAGCGGTACAACTCCAATCATGGCTGTAGCAACATTTAACGTTGGAAGCTATACCGAGCCGGGCAACGGCATCGACCGCACCTATACAACAACGCCGCAGCAGGTAGACCTCGACGACGGAACATACAACGTGCTCGTGGTGGCAAATCCGGGCGCAGACTGGTGGACAGGCCAGTCGCTCACGCTCGCCGACGTGCGCAATCATATACAGACCACGGCATGGACAGCCTCAGGCTCTGACTATTCTGACTTCGTAATGACATCAGCTGCCGACGCCACGCTCACGCTTAATTCTAACCCGGAGAGCGACCCCGCAAAAGCTACGGTAAACGTAGAGCGCATGGCAGCAAGGCTCGACTATAAGGCCGAAGCGTCTTATACTTGTACCGACCCGGCATATACTGGTGCCACAGTTGAGATAACCGGCGCAGCCCTGGTGAACAATCTTACGGCAGGCAGCTATATCATAAAGCGCGTTGCTGACGATGTTAACGGCACCAATCTGTCTTATCTCGGCAATGAAACTGCTGACGAGAACGGCGCAGCAACAAATTACGTGCTCGACCCATGGACGGCAAGCAAGAATGGAAATCTTTACGGAACATGGTTTATGAACGGTTCTTCAGACCCCAACTGGTGGGCAGGTTATGTTCAGCCGGGCACTCCTGTCTCTGACGGATCCGAAACATGGCAACGTATAGGCTATACCCTCGAAAACACTACGGCAGCCGATGCGGCAGGCAGCGACTACAGCACTGGCGTGGTGTTCAAGGCAAAGTTTAATCCGCAGGGCGTGGCAAATTATCAAGGCGGTGCAACATTCTTCGCCCTCGGCACTCACCTATTTGCATCAATGGAAGACATGATGACATACGTGTATGGTGCCGACTTCAGTCAGTTTGACGATAAAATCGATGCCTGCGACAATTGGGCAGCCGTAAAGAACTTTGCGGCATCGCTGCTCGACAACGACCCGTCAGGCTATAAGGCTTTCCTGCTGGGGCAGGACGAAGCACAAGATCTTGCACAGGTTAAGGAAAGTCTTAAATGGAGCGCATATATGCTCAGCAATTGCGGCTATTCGGCAAGTCTGAACGGAACTTATAAAGTTGAGCTCGACCAGAACGGCATTGTTACCCGTAACGCCTTGCAGTCTTACGGAGTGCGTACATACGAAGACGCCACATGCTATTACACATGGTGGGTGCGCCACAGCAATGACAATGATGATACAAAGAAGGGTATAATGGAGTATGCCATTGTGCGAAACAATATATATAAACTTACGGTCAACAGCGTTTATTCGCTCGGAGGCGAAGTGCCGGAAGAGGAGAGTCTGATTGTTGACGTGTATGTTAACGACTGGCTGCTGCTCGATAATGAGACTCTGCCTATGTGATGTAATGAATATAATGAAAAAACACTGACGTTATGAACAAGATAAAGCAACATATATATAAGGCTATGTTATGGCTGCTGCCATGGATGTGCGCCGTGCCTCTCGCCTCATGCTCGTTCGACGACGACATCGACACGGGCGACGACAATGCTCCCGCCATGCTTCAGCTGAGCATCACAGCACGTGAGGAAGGCGACCTGAACACAAGAGAGGGTACCGAAGTGGGGCAGAACAGCGAGTATATGCACAACCTGCTCGTGCTTTTTATACAGGACGACAAGGTCGTGAAGAAATTCTTGCCAGATTTGAGTAATGACGAAGCAGCAAAGGTGGGAAACTTGAAGACATGGACTTCAGAGAGCTTCACGCTAACACCGGGCACATACACAGTGTATGCCTTTGCAAACATTGATTCTTATTTCAGTACGGCGTGGAGCAGCCTTACAGGATTGGGAATCGATGAATCTATAGAATCTTTGGGAATAGACGATATAGTGCTTGAAGGAAATCCTGCCTCAAAGCTTGACTTGCTTACTTATTTTATCCCGATGAGCGCAAAGGAGGAAGTAACTGTTACGCGTTCTACACGCAACATCTCTATCGGTCTCGACCGCCTTGTAAGCAAGATAAGAATGAGCATCACAGGCAAGCCCGACACAAAGGTTACAGCCCTGTCGTTCAGCGGATATGCAGACAAGATAGGCTTGTTCTCAGATAAAATTTTGGATGGAGAGGCATACACAACGACAAAGACTATAAATATCCCTGGTGACGGAACTCTGAAAGCTGACGGTACAGGTACAACAGGAACACTTGTTATTCCTGACTTTTATGTAAACTCTTCACCGGTTGGTCACCCGTTTACGGTGAAAATAAAGACTGTAGAGGCAACAGGCATTATTCATGATGCCACTGCCGTTACACAACGCAATGAACTTCCGCGCAACAGCATCTTCCCGCTTACGCTGCAGCTCAACGACTATGGCCTCGACCTCGAAGCGCAATGTTGGGTAAGCCCGATAGGCAGCCTGCCGGTAGAAGTAAGCGTAGGATTTACTCAAGATACTTATGAAATAACAGTTCCCGAAGGATGCCAGTTCGCGTTTACAGTGAAAGGTATAAATATAAACGGAGGAAACACAAGTAATATAACGAATTTAACTGGTACATGGAACATGCCTGACGGCATCAGCGGCATTGCCTTTGACGGTGCGACAACAGGAGTTACCACGGTTAAGGGCCATGTTACGGCATCTGCCGGCAAGACTTTTGATCTTAGCCTTTTGGTTACGTGGCAGGATAATGGCGCAACATACAACCGCACATATACAGTAAAGGTACTTACCGACGACATTACTAACTTCCCGTTTAAGAGCAAAACGCGTACACCGGAGTTCGGTCTCGACTATCTGCGTCATGAAATGCTTAATATGTTCATAAAATAAAAAGGAGGACATAAGATATGAAACAAATACATAATTTATATAAACTTCTCATTCTTTTCTGCGCAACATTCCTTGCACAGAATGCAGTGGCGCAGGTGGAAGGAAATAAGTATCTGATGATAGACGAAAATTCTAAAGTCAGTACATATGGTGCTGATATTACAGCCAAGACATTAGAAGAGTCTAATGCAAGTGGGTATTATAATGGAATATCTTATGCATTTGATGGCAATACTGGTACTTGGTGGGCTTCAAGTAGAGCCGGGACGATAAATGTTGATATAGATTTTAATGCATATAGAACAATACGTGCGTTTCATTTTCTTAGTGGAGGAAGTACTCAGGAAAGAGAAGATGAGTTACACGTTTATTCGTCAACAAATGGTTATACATGGAATCTCGTTGAAAGTTTTGCTGGTGATAGAACAGTACAGCAGCATGATTATTGCTTGAAAAATGCGATTAACACGCGCTATTTGCGTTTGCAGATAGTTCCTAATCGTCAGACTTATGAACTTGCTATGAATGAAATAACGTTGTATTCAGATGTTGTAGATTATTCAAACGTGACCATTCATCATAAAGCTGCCAAATGGTTTGACTTGCGTTCAAACATATCTGAAGCCGCAAAGAATATGGATACGTTTAATGATGAAACTGCATGGTATTCCGGCCCGAAGGGCGATATACAGGCCAGCCATGTATATATGGATACAATCTATGTTCATAAAGGAACATCTGTAACATTGGCTGTGCCTGACAGATTGTCAAACTCTAGTGTTGTATCTTATCAGCGTTGGTACAGCTATCGTACTGATGGAACTTTCCGCACACAAAATACAGGTAGTGACGAGGTATGGGATCTTTTGACACCTGCAGGTACTACGCCATGCCGTTTTGCTAATGGTTATGTGGGCAAGCCGCTTACTACATCTGATGTTATGGATATGAAATTTTATGTCCCGACAGATGAAGAGTTTAAAGCATGGTTTGGCGAAACGGCAGCTCAGACCTTTGACAATAATTATTATCTTGTGGGGTGTGATGTGTCAGGATATACAGACTTTACTAAGAGTTATAGCGACGCTTCCGGCTCATCTTCATTTTATCCGTCAAATCAGTCAGACGGACTGACGTATGAACCAACGCTTACTCACCGTATAATTTACTATATTATTGCCGTGGATGGCCGCGATACGGGAGAGGGTGCCACAGTTACATGGCAAAATGGTATGGGACGCCTGAAAAATACGGCTTATCAAGGAGGTACTACAACAGGAAAATATTTGGAGGAATATGACATCTCATTCCCGTTTACACGTATTTCAAATAATACGAAAGAACTTGTGGCATTGTCAAAGGACGCCCGGTCGTATGCAATTCCTGATGCGGCGATAGATGACGACAATGATGTATTAAATGTAAAACTGGTTGATAACGGGTCTGGAATAACGTTAGCGACAACATCTTTGAACGGAACGTCACGTATAATTCAGTTTAATTATCCAAATCCTAATTATTCGGATGGTACAGAGTATGTTAATGCAAATAACAGTACTGCAACTATTTATGTTACAAAAACAGTTTCCGGTACAACATATAATATTGCGAAATATAATTTGACTTTTGTGCGTGATACCAGATTGCTGACACAGACACAATTAGAGCAAATTGAAAACGGCACTATTCAGGACAATAACTTGAAGTATTATCAGTTCCGTACTGATAAATATTTGAGTGAGAATTATCAGTTGCTTACCAAGCTAGATTTCGATTACGATCCAAGCGTATCTGAACTTTATGGTCAGCCCGATTTCTATCAATTCCCATTGGATTGGACTTCAAGCAGCTATTCGTTCTACGATGGTGCTGACGGTACTGATTTCAAAGGGCAAAGCGGATATTTCCCTGAGTGGGGATATTATTCAATCATGAATGGATTTATAGAAGATAAATATTGGACTAGTGGTACGCTCAATCATGCAGGAAAACTTCTTCCAAACAGTACTTATCATATGTTTATTGATGCTTCTGACCGTGCCGGAGTTATTGCCCGATTGCCATTTGAACAGAAATTGTGTTCCGGTTCGGAAATGTTCGTAACGGCATGGGTTAAGAGTGCAGGATATAGTTCTACAACTCCTGATGCCGGCATGCTCTTCTCTGTGATGGGTGTAAAAAAGGATGAAGCTACAGGTCAGGATGTGTATGTGCCGATATATCGTCATGCCTCAAGTCAGATACGCCGTACAGACTATCTGACAGGAGGTATGCCCGGAACGGGAACAGGAACAAACGAATGGTTACAGATGTATTTCTCTTTCATTGTAGAGAATGATGCACTTTATGACTCTTATGTTCTTCAGGTTGATAACAACAGTGAATCAACACAAGGTGGTGATATGTATATTGACGATATCCGTGTATATTTGGCAACACCAAGCGCTGAGGTTAAACAATTGGAAGCTACATGTACGAGTGAACGAACTATGATGAGTATTAAGCTTGATTGGGATCGTCTGCTTTCACGTTTAGGTGAAAAAGAAGGAACTGATCAAACTGATGCTATAGATTTTTGTTTTATCGACAAGGCAAAGTATGAGGATTATTTAACACAACATAGTGGAGATTATGAAGGCGCAATAGAATATTCTGTTGTTGAGGTAGGTAATAATAATCCGGATTTGGGCGGAGAGTATTATAACCAAAAATATAATACACTTTATTTCAAATTAGATTTTGACTCGAATACAGATTATGATTTATTGCCACATCCACGTTTGGCAAGAGATAATGGTGATGGAACGGGTAAGTATTATTTTTACCGTACAACTGATGAAGCCGGTACAAAATCATTGGCTGTAGATTTCTACTCGGCATTGACTCCGAACCGTTCTTACCTGATGCTAATTCAGGTAAATGACGGTAACCAGGCTACAGCTGCGGATTTTGCTGAAGATATAAATGATCCGTGTGGTATAAATACACCTTTCCATGTTACAGCGCAGACATTGCTTCGCGTTAATGGTGAGGTTGTTGACCCGACAACAGATTTCTGTGCCGGACAGATATTCAATTTCTCAGCCCAGATGCGTGTGCCTGTATCAGAAGACGATGGAACAGAATCTTATATTATAATAGATAAAGGTGTTTATTTCGACTGGTTCTTTGGTACGGAAGATGAATTCTTGGCTGAAAATCCAGATTATGGTAATGTGACATTATTAAGCGCACTTACTACATTCCGCGACATTTATCCAGACAAAGAAGATCTTACGGATGTGACGGCAGGTGACCATGAGACAATTGACGGACAAACGGTTAATCTGTCGCAGAATATGATAAATATAATCAATTATTATATTACAACTAAGACCGTTGAAGAAGGTATACATGCAAGGCTTATCCTGCATAAGGAAAACCTTGATATAACTCTTTTGAAGTCTGGATTACAGTTGGTTATTCAGCCTATACCTACACTTAAATCGCCTGATGGAAGTATCAGTGATGATATGTGGTCAAAAGTTTGTTGGTCGTATATACCATTGGAACTTAATGCTTCAGGTGACGCACCGCAGTTGCATGCAGGTTTTAATTCTGTAAAGTATCCTGCAGATGATTTTAATCCGGGACTACGTATAGGCTTGAGTCAAATTGAGTCTACTTCTGTCAGTCAGCCGATAAAAGTTAATTTGCGTGGTGCTCAATTAGTGTCAGCGGGTGCAAGTTATATTGGCATGATTACTTCTATATCTCCAGATGCTTATAGCAAAATATATCTTGTCGACACAGATGATCCTGGATATAAGAATGATACTTATTTTCCAGCAGATTTTAGTGAATATTCGTTGCCGATAGGTACATTAAAGTCATTGTATGCAGAAGAATATGATGATCAGTCTTCTTTTGAGGACTACATGGAAATATATTTTGATACGCAGACTACGCAGGCAAATGGTTTCCGTTTCCAACCTAAAGAAGGATATACTTATACCTTTGCTGTACATTTTGAAGAGCATGGTAATAATACCACAAATGCTTGTTTTGGAAGATTTACGGTTGGTATGAAGGTTGTGCCAGAAAATCTTGTATGGAATGGAACCGGTGCTACAAGCAACTGGAACAATGATGCCAACTGGAAGCGTGCCGATGCTAAGGACTTGAAGAATACAGACGGCACATATACTGATAATGCTGAAAATACAACAGACAAAGGCTTTGTGCCGATGCTGTTCTCTAATGTTATCATGCCAGCAGGGAGCAGGGCTGAGCTTTATATGGCAGGATATGGTGATGGCGGTAATGGATGGGTAAATACGAGCCGTCCGGATTATATGGAACTGCCTACAGAGAATATCCAGTATGACCTGATGGCTTATGAAAAAGGCGGCGCACTCACCACTCAGCGTTATCGTGTGAATATTTGTAATGACATTCACTTTGAGCCGGGCGCACAGATGCTGCATGCCGAGCAGCTGCTCTATAACAAGGCATGGACAGACGTGGAGATTACTCCGGGACAATGGACTGCCGTAAGCACACCGCTGCAGGGCGTTGTAGCCGGCGACTGGTATGCTCCTACTGCAACAGGAAGACAAGAGACAGAGTATTTCAAGGATATAACGTTCAATGATAACGATTATAACCGTCTGAATCCTGCCGTTTACCAGCGCAGCTGGAGTACAGGAGCAACGATTGTAGAAAAGCAGACGCCAAACACTACTGTTTCGTTTGATACAGAATGGAGCTCTGCATACAACGACGCAAGCGTGCCTTATGTTGCAGGTGGAGGATTCTCTATCAAGGGTGTTACATCTAACAGCTCATTGCTGTTCCGCTTCCCGAAGGCTGATACAAGCTATGATGTAAGTACTGGAACATTGAATCGTGATAATGCAGGCAAGTTGCTTGTCAGCAACATGGTTGATCGCAGTGATCCGTATACGTATGTTCATTCTGATAAAGTTACAGTTAAGCTTACTCCGTCTGCTGACGGCAAGTATCTGATGGTAGGTAACCCGTTTATGGCTTCGCTCGATGTCCAGGCGTTTGTTGCTGCCAATAGCGACGTGCTGGCACAGAAATATTGGTATAATTCTGATGTGACTTCAACAGCAGTGACATACGATGCCGATACTAAGACGTGGTCTGAAGGAAAATATCTTGCAGTTCCTTATTCAGTATTTTATGTTGAGGCTGCTGATCCTGCCACTGCAACCGATGGCGTAACCGTAACGTTTATGGCTGATATGCAGGAGATGGGTGCGTCGAATTTGCCAATTCCTGCACCTGCTTCTCTCAAGATAACGGCAGAAGACGCTGAAGGCTCAAGCAGCGCGGCTGTGCGCTATGCCGCTTCGGCAAGCAACGGCTTCGGCATGGAGGACGCACAGATGATTAGCGGACTGACAGGCAATGCCGACAACGCTCCTAAGGTTTACACCGTAGCCGGCAACACGGCAGTGAGCGTCAACCAGCTGAAAGACGCACAGCGCATACCGTTAGGCGTTACGGCAGCCGACGGCTCAGGGGTAACTCTTACGTTCAGCGGCGTGGCAGCCGTTAAGGATGCCGCTATCTATGACGCCGAGCTGCAGAGCGAGACACCGCTCTACGAAGGCTATCAGCTCACGGTTAACGGTCCGTCATACGGCCGCTACTTCCTGATAGGTCACGGCTCGGGTACAACAGGCATAACCGAAACGGGCGCAGAGGGCAACGTCAGCGTAAGCTCTATCGTTCCGCGCCAGGTTGTCGTTACGTCAGACACGGCTCTGCGTTCAGTGAGCGTATGGTCGGCAGGCGGTGCACTTCTGAAGAAAGTATCGCCCAATGGCAACTTCACCTGCACTCTCAATGGTGTCGACAGCGGCATGGTTGTCGTGCGCACAGAGACAGAGAGCGGCTCGCAGGTGACGAAAATAAGAGTTAGGTAAGTTTTTTATATATTGACCGACAGGTCAAGTTGCAGGAGAGAATGGGAGTGTCCGTGAGGATGCTCCCATCATTTTTATTATGCCAGTTGTGAGGACATACCGGAAAGAACGGAGATGGGACATATGACTGCCGGTGAGTAGATGACGATGCCAAATTTGCCGTTTGTTGACTATTTGTAAGATATATGTACTGCTTTTTAGTCTGTTTTACGCTAATACGTGCGTTAGATGTGTTAAAAACCTGATAATGTTTGGCACAATGAAAAGTTAACACTATCTTTGACACTGAAAGGAAGGAGGCATAACATAATGCCGAAACACCTTAATAATATAGTAAAAACACATAATTGAAATATAAACCTTAAAACTATGAATTCAGAAAAGAATATCCGTATGGAGCACGACCTCCTCGGCGCACGTGAGATTCCGGCAGACGCATTGTATGGCATACAGACATTGCGCGGCGTTGAGAATTTCTCAATCAGTAAGTTCAAACTCAGCCAGTATCCTCTGTTCATCAACGGTCTGGCATACACAAAGTGGGCTGCTGCTGAGGCAAACCATCAGCTCGGGCTGCTTACCGATGCCCAGTATGAGGGTATCAAGGCTGCTTGTCAGGACATATTGGCCGGCAAGTATCACGACCAGTTCCCCGTGGACATGATTCAGGGCGGAGCAGGCACCAGCACCAATATGAACGCCAACGAGGTTATCGCCAACATTGCGCTGAAGCACATGGGCTTCAAGCCGGGCGACTATGAGCACTGTTCTTCTCACGACCACGTGAACCGCTCACAGTCTACCAACGACGCATATCCTACGGCTATCCACATGGGCATGTATGCCAGCCATCTTGCCCTTGTTCCACATATCAAAGAGCTTATCGCGGCATTCCGCAAGAAGTCGGAAGAGTTTGCACACATCGTAAAGATGGGACGCACACAGCTCGAGGACGCTGTGCCGATGACTCTCGGACAGACCTTCTCTGGCTTTGCAAGCATACTCGAGGCAGAGCTGCTGCATCTCGACCAGGCTGCAGCCGACTTCCTTGAGGTCAACATGGGCGCAACTGCCATAGGTACGGGCATCTGCTCTGAGCCGGGCTACGCAGAGAAGTGTGTTAAGGCTTTGGCTGAGATTACCGGATGGGACATCACTCTCGCAAAAGACCTCGTGGGCGTAACCTCAGACACATCTTGCATGATAGGCTATATGTCAGAGCTGAAGCGCATCGCCGTTAAGATGAGCAAGATAAGCAACGACCTTCGCCTGTTGGCCAGCGGTCCGCGCTGCGGTTTAGGAGAGATCAATCTCCCGGCACGTCAGCCCGGTTCGTCAATAATGCCCGGAAAGGTAAATCCTGTTATTCCTGAGGTTGTAAGCCAGGTTGCGTTCAAGATTATCGGCAACGAGCTTTGTGTCACCATGGCCGGCGAGGCTGCCCAGATGGAGCTTAACGCCATGGAGCCTGTCATGGCTCAGTGCTGCTTCGAGTCAGTAGACCTTATGGCCAACGCATGCGACACACTGCGCACGCTCTGTGTTGACGGCATTACTGCCAACGAGGATAACTGCCGCCGCGAGGTTAACCGCAGCATCGGCATCGTTACAGCCCTCAACCCCTACATCGGTTACGAGCATTCTACAGAGATTGCCAAGAAGGCCATGGAGACAGGCCGCGGCGTTGTTGAGCTTGTGCTTGAGGAAGGAATACTTACTCAGGAAGATCTCGACACCATCCTTGATGCCAAGAACATGGTTCGCCCTGTTAAGCTCGACATCCACCCGAAATGCTAGTTTTGATGTTCCTGCTTTCTGCCTTTAATTTCGTTTAAGGGCTAAGTTGATATTTTCCGTGCCGTCCGGTTCCTTTCATGGGAATTTGGGCGGCACGTCCTTTTGTCATCTCTTATGGTGCGCAGCGTCTCTTTCGCCATGTGGCAGGCTGTGATACATGTATGCTGATGCCTCTCTGCATCTTCTTAACAAGCCACTCGCCCAAAACATGAAAATCAAAAGGCCGGTTTGGTCCTCAAAAACATGCCACTTTTGGGTGAAAAGTGGCCGAGTTACGATGCGTAAACGATAGGTTAATGATTTGAAACATGTACGTCTGATTTTGATTACAGTTTTTCTTTTTAAACCTTTCTTCTTGAATGTTCTTTAAGCATAATCGTGTTTTCTCCTTATGATTTTTTGCGGCTGTTAAGGTAGGTGTTGTCGCAGTCTGTCTGTTACCCCCAAATCAGTCATTATATTGCACATAGCTTTATCAATTTTGTGCATTCCAGTTTTCAGCCCGTCTTTTATTTCTATTGGCGCAAGGCGCTAAGCGCAAACCAAGTTCAGCGCAGGCTAATTAAACAGCATTTCCCGATAATCTTTGTATTACAATGGTTTACGATAAAATGGAATGTCTGATGATAGGTGGACGCACCTGGAGTGCGTCCCTACATTGCACTACTTGGAGGCTCCAAAAGTCTTGTTGCTTCTTGTCGCAAGCACTACGTTGGCATTTGATTCTAACTGCTTGAACTCCTTTAACTTCGGCGTAGCCTGTTATAAGAGTGCTTGTGAAAAATTTAACGAAAATCTGCTCAAGATAAAACAAAAATCCCGACCGAATCTTAATAACAGATTGGGGCTTTAATGTGATTCAAGTATAAATAGCCGGAATGTGAAATCTTATTCAGCGAATATTTTTATCCGTGGCATATAAATGAGAGGCGTGGCTTCTGATGTTCACTTTTGACATATTTTCAAAAAACATTGCATTGATTTTGTTAAACCAATGATTTGCGTTATCTTTGCATAAGATAATCAGCATCTCGGCATAACGCTCAAACGTATCTTGGTGGTTTTGTTGTCGGGTTGCGTTATCATTCTGTTAATGACATGTTTAATTTTAAACAATAAAATATGGAACAAAAGTTTTTTATATATAACACTCTGAGCCGCCGTAAGGAGCTCTTTGTGCCTATCCACAGCCCCAATGTGGGCATGTATGTGTGCGGTCCTACAGTGTATGGCGATCCGCATCTGGGCCATGCACGCCCGGCAATAACCTTCGACATCCTGTTCCGCTACCTCAAGCATCAGGGCTATAAGGTGCGCTACGTCAGAAACATCACCGACGTGGGCCATCTGGAGCATGATGCCGACGATGGTGACGACAAGATAGCAAAGAAGGCACGTCTGGAGCAGCTCGAGCCTATGGAGATAGCACAGCACTACACCAACCGCTATCACGACGCCATGAAGGCGCTCAACGTGCTGCCGCCAAGCATTGAGCCTCACGCCACAGGACACATCATAGAGCAGGAGGAGCTGGTGAAGCAGATTATAGACAACGGCTTTGCCTATGAGAGCAACGGCAGCATCTATTTCGACATCGCAAAATATAACGAGAAATACCACTACGGCATACTGTCGGGACGCAACCTCGACGACGTTATCAACGCCAGCCGCCAGCTCGACGGTGTGGGCGAGAAGCGCAACCAGGCCGACTTCGCCCTGTGGAAGAA
>OKXB01002767.1_pt1 | contig 13203 bp, 13 predicted proteins | sample 1601731 | NCBI WGS metagenome assembly OKXB01 (sample SAMN04414077, study PRJEB24778) | human gut metagenome | material: faecal | host: Homo sapiens | reverse complement strand
TTTGTTCCATATAAATCTCCAATAACTTTTTAGTCTGTGGATTTTATTATGTATATAATAGGAAATAAGTCTGTCCTAAAAAAATCCACACTTACTATAATAAACTATATCGCCTAAATAATCAATGAAAAAAATGGAGGCGTATAGGGGATAGCAGGGAACGTTATAAACGTCTTATACAGTTTATATCCACATTTTATAGACAGGTTTTCAACATGTGGATATTCATTGGATAAAAAGAGAATAACTATATCTTGTGGGTATGAGTTTCTTCCTTATATATATAGTAGGTAAAAATTTCTAATTATAAAAAAATGCCGTAATAGCTTGACTTAGAGCACATTTTTGTTATAATTGAAGAGATGTTTTTTAACATAGAGGAGGTGGATACTTATGAAGATGACTTATCAACCAAAAAAGAGACAGAGATCTAAAGTGCATGGTTTTAGAAAAAGAATGAGCACAGCAGGCGGAAGAAAAGTATTGGCTGCAAGAAGATTAAAAGGTAGAAAAAAATTATCAGCATAGGCCACATATTTGTGGTCTTTTCTTCTTTTATGATCAATTTTTGGCAAAGGAATATTAGATGAAATATTCAGAATCATTAAAGAAAAACAGAGATTTTCAGAACGTATATAAAAAAGGAAAGTCTTATGCAAACCGTTATCTGGTGATGTACGTTCTGAAAAATGATACAGAAAGAAACCGGTTAGGTATATCGGTGAGTAAAAAAGTAGGGAATAGCGTTATAAGACATCATGTAACCCGATTGATCAGAGAAAGTTACCGGCTACAGGAAGACATGTTTAATAGTGGTTTAGACATTGTAGTCATCGCAAGAAATACAGCAAAAGATATTTCATATCATGAAGTGGAAAGTGCTTTGTTACATCTTGGAGGTCTTCATAAAATTTTGAAGTAAAGATTTTAGAAAAGAAGATGGAATCATTTTGAAAAAAATATTGATTGCTTTGATTAAATTTTATAGAAAGTATATTTCTCCGATGAAAACAACAAAATGTCCATACTACCCGACCTGTTCCACCTACGGGTTAGAGGCTGTCGAAAAGTATGGAGCTGTCAAAGGTGGGGCGTTAGCGCTTTGGAGAATTATAAGATGTAATCCTTTTTCAAAAGGCGGATATGATCCCGTTCCATAATTGGAGGTATTTTCAGTGTCAGAGATGTTATTAACAGCATACAATGGTGCCATTCTTGGACCAATTGCAAAATTACTTGGCTGGATAATGAATGGCATGTATATTTTAATGGAAAAAGTTGGAATTACCAACGTTGGACTTTCTATTATTTTATTTACCATTGTTATTTATGCTTTAATGTTCCCATTGACTTATAAACAGCAGAAGTTTTCGAAGTTATCCCAGAAGATGAACCCGGAACTTCAGGCGGTCCAGAAAAAGTATAAGGATAAAAAAGATACCGTATCCATGCAGAATATGCAGACGGAGACACAGCAGATCTACGAGAAGTATGGTGTTTCACCGACAGGCAGCTGTGTGCAGATGTTAATCCAGATGCCTTTATTGTTAGCTTTGTACCGTGTGTTTATGAATGTTCCTGCCTATATCAGCAGTGTGAAGGATGTTTATCTTGATCTGGTTGATAAGATCATGGCAACAAGCGGCTATCAGGATATTATGACAAACCTGATGAGCACATTAAAATTGAACACAGTACAGGTTGATTTTACGGCAACAGATACAACAACCTTACAGAATTATGTAGTAGATGTTTTATCAAAAATGAGTTCTACCGGATGGGATTCCTTAAGAGAGTCATTCCCGGCGCTCACAGATTCCATTGATTCTACATATGGTGTAGTTTCTCATGTAAACAACTTTATAGGATTAAATATTTCAGATACTCCATTTCAGATCATCAAAGCTGCATTTGCAGGTGGAAGTATTCTGATGGCAGTTCTTGCATTGCTGATTCCTGTGATTTCTTATTTGACACAGGTTTTAAATATCAAGTTAATGCCAACGGCTGCAACAGCAGGTGGAGATAATGACCAGATGGCTCAGCAGATGAAGATGATGAACCGTACCATGCCATTATTCTCACTGGTAATGTGTTTTACTGTTCCGGTCGGTCTCGGTATCTACTGGATTGCAAGTGCGGTTGTAAGAAGTATCCAGCAGTTCTTCTTAAATAAACATTTTGATAAGATTGATCTGGACGATATTATTGCAAAGAATCAGGAAAAAGCAAAGAAAAAACGTGAGAAAATGGGAATCTCCGAAAACCAGATTTCCAATGCTGCACGTATGAACACAAGACAGGTTACAGCAAGTTCCAAGAGTTCCGTTAAGACAACGGCAGAGAAAGAACTTGAACTTGAGAAGGCAAATGCATTGAAAGCGAATGCAAAACCTGAAAGTATGGCTGCAAAAGCAAACCTGGTCCGTGAATTTAACGAGAGAAATAATAAGAAAAACTAACAGATTATTTTTCAAAAACGTGTTGGTAAGATAACGTATATGTGGAGGTTATTGTTATGGAGTATATTGAAGTATCAGCAAGAACAGTCGATGATGCTATCACAGAAGCTCTTGTAAAACTTGGAGCTACCAGTGATCAGATTGAATATGAAGTAATCGAAAAAGGAAGCACAGGATTTTTAGGAATCGCAAGAAAAGATGCTGTGATCAAAGTTCGTAAGAAATATTCTGTAGAAGGTGATATCACAGAATTTTTACAGAAAATCTTTGTTGCTATGGATCTTAAAGTTGAGATCATTATTGAAAAAGCAGAAGATGGTAATACTTACAACGTAGAACTGAAAGGAGATGACATGGGTATCCTCATTGGTAAAAGAGGACAGACTCTCGACTCCCTGCAGTATCTTGCAAACCTTGCAGTGAATAAAAATTCTGAGGAATACATTAAAGTTAAGATTGATACAGAAGATTACCGCAAGAGAAGAAAAGAGACATTGGAGAATCTTGCAAAGAACATTGCATACAAAGTAAAGAGAACAAAACGTCCTGTTTCTTTAGAACCAATGAATCCTTTTGAGAGAAGAGTTATCCATTCTGCATTGCAGAATGATAAGTTTGTAACAACACACAGCGAAGGCGAAGAGCCATACAGACATGTGGTTGTTACTTTAAAAAGAGATAGAGAAAGATAAATTCAAGTATAGAATTTAAAAGACCAGAAGCTGCACGTTACAAAGCTTTATGAAAATGCCGGAAATGATATGGCAGGTTCTTATGAAGTTTTGCGGCGTGCAGTTTTGTACATGGAAAGGATATCACTATGGGAACGGATACCATTGCTGCAATTGCAACTGCAATGACAAGTTCAGGAATCGGAATCGTAAGAATCAGTGGAGACGAGGCAGTTTCTATCACAGACCGTATTTTTGAAATGAAGAATCAGAAAAAGTTAGAAGATATGTCAACGCATACGATTCACTATGGTCATATTCATGACGGCGATGAAGTGATCGATGAAGTTATGGTTCTTCTGATGAGAGGACCGAAAAGTTATACCAGGGAAGATACGGTTGAGATAGATTGTCATGGCGGCGTTTATGTCATGAAGAGAATTTTAGAAACAGTGATCAAATATGGTGCGCGTCCTGCAGAGCCGGGTGAATTTACAAAACGTGCATTTTTGAATGGAAGAATTGATCTCTCACAGGCAGAATCCGTTATTGATGTTATCAATTCCAAGAATGAATTTGCATTAAAAAGTTCGTTGAGCCAGCTTTCCGGTTCTGTTTCAGAAAAAATCAAAGAAATCCGCGGAACTGTTTTACATGAGATTGCGTTTATCGAAAGTGCATTAGATGATCCGGAGCACATAAGTCTGGATGGATATCCGGAAGAACTTTCCGGTATAGTATCGGATGTGATAAAAAAAATTGATAAACTGCTTGCAAACAGCGATAATGGAAAAATGTTAAAAGAAGGTATTTCAACTGTTATTGTCGGAAAGCCGAATGCCGGAAAATCTTCTCTTTTAAATTCTCTGGTTGGAGAAGAGAAGGCAATCGTTACAGATATTGCGGGAACAACAAGAGATGTTCTGGAAGAACAGATTAATTTAAATGGTATTATATTGAACATTATTGATACAGCCGGAATCCGTGACACGGAAGATGTCGTGGAAAAAATTGGTGTGGAACGTGCAAAGAAATATTTGAATAATGCCGATCTTGTCATTTACGTAGTTGACACATCCACAGCGTTAGATGAAAATGATCATGAGATCATGGAATTGTTGAAAGACAGACATGCAATCGTTTTGTTAAATAAATCTGATTTAAGTCCGGTCACAACTGTGGAAGATATAAAAAAACATCTGGATAAAAAAATGATCTCAATTTCTGCAAAAGAGCAGACAGGAATGGATGACCTTGAAGAAACAATCAAAGAAATGTTTTTCTCCGGGGAAGTTACATTTAATGATGAAGTTTATATTACGAATATCAGACATAAAACATCTTTACAGGAAGCTTTGCGAAGTTTACATTTAGTATTGCAGAGTATTGCAGATGATATGCCGGAAGATTTTTATTCGATCGATCTGATGAATGCTTATGAAGAACTTGGAAACATTATAGGGGAATCCGTGGAGGATGATCTGGTAAATGAAATCTTCAGCAAATTCTGTATGGGTAAATAAAATGTTATCGATATTATTTATGTTATGTTAATGAGGAAATTAAAAATGGAAGAGAAGAAGATTCCGTATGTAGAGGAAGAATATGATGTGGTTGTAGTAGGAGCCGGACATGCCGGATGCGAGGCAGCATTGGCGTGTGCAAGACTCGGACTGGAAACAATTATTTTTACCGTGAGTGTAGACAGTATCGCAATGATGCCGTGTAATCCGAATATTGGAGGAAGTTCCAAGGGACATCTGGTTCGTGAGATCGATGCGCTCGGTGGTGAGATGGGAAAAAATATCGATAAGACATTTATCCAGTCCAAGATGTTAAATAAATCCAAAGGTCCGGCCGTTCATTCACTGCGTGCGCAGGCAGATAAAATGAATTATAGCATGGAGATGCGGAAGACGCTTCAGAATACTGATCATCTTACCATCCGTCAGGCAGAAGTTTCTGAAATTATCACGGAAACAGCAGCGCTGGAAAATGGAAAAGAGATTCAGAAAATGACAGGCGTGAAAACGTTTTCAGGTGCGGTTTATCATTGTAAATCAGTCGTATTGTGCACGGGAACTTATCTTCGCGCAAGATGTCTGACCGGTGAGATGATCACATACACCGGACCAAACGGTCTGCAGGCAGCAAATCATCTGACAGATTCCCTGAAAGCGCATGGAATTGAAATGTTCCGTTTTAAGACAGGAACACCGGCACGAATTGACAAAAGGTCTGTTGATTTTTCGAAAATGCAGGAGCAAAAGGGAGATGAGAGAGTTGTACCTTTTTCCTTTACAACTAATCCTGAAGATGTGCAGATCGATCAGGTTTCCTGCTGGCTGACTTATACAAATGAGAAAACACATGAGATCATCCGGAATAACTTAGACCGTTCTCCGATTTATGCAGGAATTATTGAAGGTACAGGACCAAGATACTGTCCTTCCATTGAAGATAAGGTTGTAAAATTTGCGGATAAGGACAGACATCAGATTTTTATTGAACCGGAAGGAATAAATACGAATGAGATGTATGTTGGTGGAATGTCTTCCTCTTTACCGGAAGATGTTCAGCATGAAATGTACCGCACCTTGCCGGGACTTGAACACGTGAAAATTGTACGTAATGCTTATGCGATTGAGTATGATTGTATCAATCCAAATCAGTTGTATGCTACTCTGGAATTTAAAAATATCAAAGGACTGTTTTCAGGTGGTCAGTTTAATGGAAGCAGTGGTTATGAGGAGGCTGCCTGTCAGGGGTTAGTTGCCGGAATCAATGCATCCATGAGCATTCTCGGAAAAGAGCCGCTGATATTAGATCGCTCTGAGGCTTATATAGGAGTTTTAATTGATGATCTTGTGACAAAAGAAAATCATGAGCCATATCGCATGATGACTTCCCGTGCGGAATACCGTTTGCTGCTCCGTCAGGATAATGCTGATCTCCGTTTATCAAAAAAAGGATATGAGATTGGTTTAATTTCACAGGAGCGTTATGACTGGATCTGTCAGAAGGAAGTATTGATCCAGAAAGAGATTGAACGTGTTGCCGGAGTCAAAATCGGTGCTAATAAAGAGGTTCAGGCTCTTTTGGAAAGTTACGGAAGTATTCCGTTAAATACCGGAACAACTTTAACAGAACTGATCCGCAGACCTGAACTTGATTATGAGAAATTAGCTCCGATTGATAAGGAAAGACCTGAGCTGCCTTATGATGTAGTTGAACAGGTTAATATCAATATCAAGTATGATGGTTATATCGTGCGTCAGATTAAACAGGTAGAGCATTATAAAAAACTGGAAAATAAAAAAATAGCAGAAGATTTTGATTATGATGAAGTACCAAGCCTCCGTATTGAAGCCAGACAGAAGTTGAAACTTTACAGACCGTTATCAATTGGCCAGGCATCGAGAATTTCAGGAGTCTCCCCGGCAGACATTTCGGTGCTTTTGGTTTATATGGAGCAGATGAAATATCATAAAGGAAATATAAAATGACATATAATTTAGAAAAATTTTTAAAAGGTCTGGAAGAACTTCAGATTGAATTAAGCGATAATCAGATACAGCAGTTTATCAGATATTATGAGATGCTGGTGGAAAAAAATAAAGTTATGAATCTGACTGCAATCACAGAATTTGATGAAGTCATTGAAAAACATTTTCTGGACAGTCTCTCCCTGATCAAAGTGTATGATCTCCAAAAAGAAGTTTCAGTGATGGACATGGGAACCGGCGCTGGATTTCCAGGGATTCCTTTGAAAATTGCATTTCCAGATCTGAGGATGACACTTGCTGATTCTCTGAATAAAAGAATCTTATTTTTACAGGAAGTGATAGAGGAACTTGGATTAAAAGGGATCGAAGCACTTCATGCGAGAGCGGAGGAGCTTGGAAAAAATAAGGAATACCGTGAAAAGTTTGATCTGGTTGTCTCAAGGGCAGTTGCAAACCTTTCTTCTCTAGAAGAGTATTGTATTCCATTTGTAAAACCAGGTGGAACCTTTATTTCTTACAAATCCGGTGAAATTGAAGAGGAAGTTGCTAATGCAAAAAATGCAACATTTTTGCTTGGAGGAAAAATAAAAGAAGTCTATAAATTTGATCTGTATGAGCAGAAAAGATCGTTTGTCGTGATCGATAAGGTGAAGGGAACACCGAAAACTTATCCGAGAAAAGCGGGAACACCGACAAAGACACCGTTGTAAAAATAATAGTTACTGAGTGATGTAATAATTGGGTGATAAAATAAATCACCATATACACAAACTCCTGTCTTTTTTATGATGCAATAACATGCTTAAATGTAAAAAATTTTTACATTCTATTATAAAACGTGTTTTTAATGCATCATTTGGAGGACAGGAGTTTTTTCTTTTTATTATTAAATTCTAAAATAATCCTACTTTAAAAACATATCAATTGCTTCCACAACTTTATCGGCAATCTCTAACTGTGGATATTTTTTACAGTTGGATAAGTATACGATTTCATTTCTGGAGTTTGTCTTTTTATAAGAATCCGCAATTGCGATTGCATCTTTCATGTTTCGACTCTCAATCACATAAATTGGAGTTTCTAATTTTTTCAGCGCATGTTCAATACTATTCTTTGTGTAATTTGCTTCCATGCTTGCCATTAAATATTTACCATGACTGAAATTCATGTGGGCTGCTTCGTAGTATGCGTCAATTAATTTGGAAGAAACCAACTGTGGTCTCGCATAATATTCCTCGCGGAAATCTTTGGTGATGTAAGTATTGCTAACTTTGATGTTGTAAAGGAATGTTCCAATCACAGGGAGTTCCAATAATGTTTTTTTCACAGATGCATATTTATCGGTTGTAATATGAAGCTCTTTCAAAGAGGTCGGATTGATTGCAATAATAGAGTTTGCCAGATCCTTATTCATATTGCAAGCTAACGTTACAAATGAGATTGATTCATTCGATGCAATAATATCTGTTTTTTCTCCAATTACATTTTGGATAAAATCCGTCACAAGCTGAACATATAAATAATTGGTGTAAGTTAAGTACGGTTTTGCAGAGCGTCCACATCCAAGTAAGTCCAGTGTGTAGACAGTATGTTTCTTTTCCAGTTTCCGAATCACTTTGCACCATTCATAAGAAGAGCTGACCGGATTCAGATCGTGAATCAGCAATAACGGACTGCCTGATCCGCGTTTCGTATAATAAATCTGTCCGTTTTTCCAATCGTAAAAATTGCCGTTCTCTGCTTTCAAAATATTCTTGATATCGGCTGTCATATTAATAAATCTGTTAACAAAATGGATTGTTCCAGCGGCAAGAGCTGTCAACAGAAAAAAATGTTTAATATTCTTTTTCATAAAAACCTCCTCATTTATTTTATGATCATTAAAAAATGTATTTGATATAATTGAAAAATCGTTTCACCATTTCATAATCATAAATTTTTATTTAATAATATTATATCCGCTTTTTATAACATATACAAATTAATTTTTGAAAAATCATTCATTTTTTTTACATATTTTGAAAATTTTAATTTACTTTAATAATAATATAACTATAACTGTAGTATAATTGTTTTTAAAATAATGATATGATATAATGTGCGTATGCAATGAGCAGTGCCATAGACAGAGAAAATAGTTTGTGACTGCTTGCAGGCAAAAAACTATTTTATTTGTCTATGATAGGGCGAATGCCCGTCAGCCAGGAAAATCTTTGATTTTTCTGGCGTGCACGGCGGACTGTGGTTCATGACATAATATGCGGCAATGAGCAGTGCCAATCGAGGATAGCAGCTTTATTAATGATTACTCAAAAGTAAAGGAACAAGTGATTATGGTTATAGAATATTTACAGCAAATAAAAGATTCTTATTTCGAACAAAAACATGCATTGGAAAAACAGTTAAATTTATTAGAAATTCAATTAAAAGAAAATACTGGAATGATAAAAATGTTGGAGGAAACAAATGATTCGTGCTATGAACTATTTACACCTAGAAATGTTAATTCAAAGAATAAAGCTAAAATTAATGAACTGATGGAAGAACAGAAAAGTATCAATGAGTCTATAGATAATTTGAAAAATTCTATCAAAGAATATTCTAGTAAGATCGAACAATTAGATCAGATAGTGGAAGAAGAAAATCGAGAAATTGAAATTGTTCAAGAATATACGGAGGCAATGACACAACAGAATAGAGTAAGTGAAGATGAAAAGATAGAATCATCGGAAGATAATTTACTTGATGGTATGAAAAATATTTTGAACCGGGTGGAGTTATGCAGCCGGTTGATTGATATTGATCCAGTTCGATGCAGATTGGAATTAAGTTCTATTATGAAAATTCTTACTGATCTGATTGAAGAAAAAGATGAATCGGATTTTTGAAATATATTTTCTAAAAGAGACACTTTTCCAAATTAGAATAAATTCATAAATCTATTAGGTAGATAAATTATATATAAAGGAAAAACACATATGAGTAACAAAATATATAAGAGTAAGATGAAAGACGAAAATAGATTACTTGGAAAATTTGTGAATATATCATTAATCGCATTATCAATTATCTTTGTATTATTATTTTTGAAAATAATAGTGACAGAAATATCATTTCATAAAATGATCGATGGAATGGTTGAGGGGATTGATTATTACATTGAAGATATAATAATAACAAATAAAGAAACAGTAGAGGACTATTATGGTTCGGAATCAGGAACAACGAATTATTTCTTTTACTATGGACATGATACTGATAAGCGAATGCAAGTAAATAAAAAGGTGTATTCTCAATACAATGTAGGAGATATGTTTCAAGCTTATACAAAAGATCATTATTATTATGGTTCAACAATTAATTCGGTTTTGCCAAAAACTGAGTATAAAAACAATGAATTAAGTAAAGCCGGTATCGTAACAATCGGTTGCCTAATACTATTACTGCTTATATATAAATGGATTGATAATTTAGGAAAAAAGACAAACAATCAATAGTTAAGATCTTAAAATGTTTCACGTGAAACATTTTAAGGTCTATTTTATATTTTAACAATATTTAGTAGACTCTTATAATATGAAATACTATAGTTTGAAGTGACACAATAAAAATATGAATGTTTCACGTGAAACATTTTTGGATAATTAATCATAGCATTTGAAATATAGAAGTGTTATAATATACAACGTAGAAAAAAACAACAAAAATATCTGCTTATAAAATAGTAAAAATATCCAGCTATTATGGAATGAAAATTGATTATATCATGAAGCACAAATCTATGATCGTTATCTATACCCGCTTCGCTCGGTAGATTATATCATACACGAAAAAACACATGATTCACAGAACAGTCTTTATTTATATTATAATAAAGAAACATAATAGCTAATAACAGAACTATGGGAAAGGAAAATATAATGGGTAGAATTATAGCAGTAGCAAACCAAAAGGGTGGTGTTGGTAAGACAACAACAGCAATTAATCTGGCTGCTTGTCTTGCGGAAGCAGGAAAAAAAGTATTAACAATTGACCTTGATCCACAGGGAAATATGACAAGTGGACTTGGAGTAGATAAAAATGAAGTGGAAAATACAGTTTATGAGTTAATGCTTGATGAATGTTCCATTAAAGAAAGTATGACGGATACGGTTGTAGACGGAATGAAAGTAATTCCATCAAATGTAAATCTTGCCGGAGCTGAAATTGAATTATTAGGTATTCCAGAAAAGGAATACATATTAAAAAATGCTGTTGATTATATCAAAGAAGATTATGATTTTATTGTAATTGATTGTCCGCCATCTTTAAATATGCTGACAATTAACGCAATGACAACTGCAAACTCTGTCCTGGTTCCGATTCAATGTGAATATTATGCGCTGGAAGGATTGAGCCAGTTAATACATACCATTGATCTTGTACAACAAAGATTAAATCCAAATCTTTTGATTGAAGGGGTTGTCTTTACAATGTATGATGTGCGCACAAATCTTTCTAATCAGGTAGTTGAAAATGTAAGAAATAATTTAGATGCAAAAATATATGATACATTGATACCAAGAAATATTCGTCTGGCAGAGGCACCATCTTATGGATTGCCAATTAACTTATATGATTCCAAATCTGCCGGAGCAGAAAGTTACCGTTTACTTGCAAAAGAAGTAATAGATAGAAAGGATATTTAAAATATGGCAACCGCAAAGAAAAATGGATTAGGCAAGGGACTTGATTCACTTATTACTAATAAAGTAAATACTGCAAAAACAACAACAGCAACAACAAAACCAGCTGTTAAAAAAGATGAAAAAGTAGTGGAAGGTATACTCGTTAACATTAATAAAGTAGAACCAAACAGAGAACAGCCAAGAAAAAATTTTGATGAGGATGCACTTTTGGAATTAGCAGAGTCCATCAAACAGTTTGGTGTTTTACAACCATTACTTGTGCAACAGAAAGATGATTACTATGAGATCATTGCTGGCGAAAGAAGATGGAGAGCTGCCAAACTTGCTAATTTAAAAGAGGTTCCTGTTATTATCAAAAAATTAACAGAACAGGAAGTTGTAGAAATTTCACTTATTGAAAATATTCAGCGTGAAAACTTAAATCCAATTGAAGAGGCAATTGCATATAAAAGACTTTTAACAGAATTCAATTTAAAACAGGATGAAGTAGCGGAACGTGTATCTAAAAGCAGAACAGCAGTAACAAATTCAATGCGTTTGCTGAAATTAAATGAAAAAGTTCAACAGATGGTTATTGATGATATGATTTCTACCGGCCATGCCAGAGCACTGCTAGGTCTTAATGATCTGGAAAAACAATACACGGTAGCTCAGCAGATATTTGACGAAAAGTTAAGCGTTCGTGAAACAGAAAAATTAGTAAAAAAAATCCAGCAGGAAAAAAATCAGAAAGATACGGAAAAGAATAAAAAAATAGATCCGAAATTAGAAGCAATCTGCCATGACCTGGAAGAGAAGATGAAAGGAATTTTTGGAACAAGGAGCGCCGTGCCAACAGTGTACGTAAGAAATCCCTGGATGCACTTAACTACATTACAATCCCTGATACGATTCTTAATATGAAGCCCCTGTCCATGACCGAGGAAATCAGAGACTATCTGAAAGACCTGAAAGATCTCTCTGCCTTGCCCATCGTGAACCTCACAGGCATCAGCAATACGGATCTGAAACTGGCTTATGGAACAGCTAATATCACGGTGCTTACAGAATATGACTCACATTACACCAACATGGTCACAATCTTACAGAAGCTGGCACAATGCCTGGTCGATCATAATGAGAAAGAACTTGCTGCTGAAGTCCTGGAATTTGCAGTCTCTACCAGAACTGATGTCAGCAGGACCTATTATCTTCTGGCTTCTCTTTATCAGGAGAATGGACAAAAGACCCGGATTCGTGAGCTTATTACTGCCGCTTCTTCCCTTAATACCATGATGAAAGCTTCTATTGTACAGAAGCTGGAGTCCATACTGGCTTCTACCTCTTCCCAAGAGCAGCTGTAATCTTGTCATATAATCTGCTGGCTTCATTTTTAGTCAGCAGATTCATATCCATCCATGTAGGAACCACTCCTTCAACAGGTGCTATCATATGCCCATCTTTTAACTCGATTCCATATTTTTCACACATTCTGCCTAGCTGTTCTTTCTGTTTGGGAGTAATCGGTCCTTCTTTCTTTACACTGTATATCAGTTTACACGGCCGGAAAGTATCTGCTTCCTTCTCGTAGAAGCTCTCACACAATTTCCCATAAAGTTCGTGCGTAGCCAATGCATCACCAAGCGCCCTGTGCGCCGTAATCGGAATATGATAATACCCACACAGGTCACCAAGTCTTTTGCTTGGTACATCTGTCAGAAATCTTCTGGCTATTTTTAATGTGTCGATTCCATCTTTTTCAAAAGACAGCTTCTGGTTTATGGCGGCTTTCTTTATGAAAGAATAGTCAAACAGTATCTTATGCCCCAAAAGGCAGTCCTCTCCGGCAAATCCAAGGAAATCTATTATGACATCTTCTATAACCGGCGCATTTGCA
>OKXB01002764.1_pt1 | contig 13211 bp, 11 predicted proteins | sample 1601731 | NCBI WGS metagenome assembly OKXB01 (sample SAMN04414077, study PRJEB24778) | human gut metagenome | material: faecal | host: Homo sapiens | reverse complement strand
AAGCGCGAAAATAGCGGCGTTTTGGCAAGGTTCGTTTTATTCTTGGCTGGCATAATACAGGCAGAATTTACTTATTCCGGCTCGAAAATGAGGGCGATTGATATAAATTTATCCGTCGTCGGAGCATTACTGTTGTCAATAGTTCGGGAACCGCCCGTCACGTTTTTGCGGAGCGGCAGAATGGTATTATTCTTGATCTGCATAAAGCTATGGAACTTATACACGCGCGGCTTATAAGAAAAGGGACCTGCGTTGACGGCGACAAATGCGATTATGTGATTTGCGAAGATAAATGAATTCACGCGCATGATAATGACTCCGTTTTTGTATTTCGCGATAAAGAGTTTATACAAAAAGAACGGAGAAAACCTCGGTAAAATCATGATCGAAAAAAAGTAAAGCGTACACGGTCAAAGGTCGCGAAAAACTCAAGGCGCAGGCTCTGGCAAGCGAGAAAAACGAAAATCCGTATTCATGGAAATTCTCCGTCGAAGACGGTAAGACGATAAATCAGTACACCGCATATTTTTATACATGCGGAATTTGTCGGCTGATGACCGAACTCGGGTTGAAGGAATATATCCCCGCGATGTGTACGCTCGATTACGATATGGCAGAGTTGAACGACACGGTGTTCACGAGAGAACAGACATTAGCCGGCGGAGGATCGTTATGCGATTGTCATTACGATCATAAACCGCATAACTGACGTTTTTTAGTTGCAAAAACAAAAAGAAGATGATATAATTGACGAAATAATCGGGTAAAATAACTGATCCGGAGGGGTAAATGACCAATAACGAATCTCAGGAAATGTATCTGGAAACGATACTTAAATTACAAAAGCGCAAGGGCACCGTGCATGCGATAGACGTCGCGGAAGAACTCGGATATTCAAAACCGAGCGTTTCTCGCGCGGTGGGAATAATGAAAAAAGACGGTTTCATCGTCGTGCGCGCGGACGGAACGATTGACTTTACGGATTCCGGAAGAGAGAAAGCCGCGCGTATTCTCGACAGACATAAGTCCCTTACGGACGCTTTGGTGAAAATGGGGATGGAACGCGGAGCGGCGGAGGAAAACGCCTGTCGTGTAGAACACGTTCTGACGGAAGATGCCTACGAAACGATTAAGAATTATTTCAAAGTATAAATTTTGACGATAAAAACGCCTGCGCTTGCGCAGGCGTTTTTCAGTCTTTATAATTTCGTTTGTCGGCATACATTTTTTCATCGGCGCGGGCGATGACTTCGGCTATGGTCGAAAGCGACGGGTCGTATTCCTCGTACCCGACGGCAACTGTAGGCAACCGACTTTCGTTCAGCCGTTTTTTATCGAGCAATCTGTGAAAGTTATCGGTGTATTCGTTTATATTCGCCACCGTTTTTTTAAGAATTACGCAGAATTCGTCTCCGCCGATGCGGTAACACCAGCCGATTTTATTGTAAATCGTATTGAGCGCATGCGCTATCGTGATAAGACATTGATCGCCGAATTGATGACCGTGATTATCGTTTACCGCTTTGAAGTCGTTTACGTCGAACAATAGTATGCCGGTAATTTCTTTCGTCCACGATATCCGGTGGTCGAAAGAGCGTCTGTTCAACAAGCCTGTGAGGGCGTTTGTCTGCAGAATGACGGTGCAATAATAGATATAAAAGAGAACCATTCCTACGGCGACCGACAACCAGACGATTTTAATCGATCGATTTGCCGACTGGCACGCCTCGCCGGCGAAAACCAGCATGAGAATAAGTATCGGCGCGGATTTGTCGCAACTCTGATATTTCGTATTGAAAACGATTACCGCGTAAATAAAATAAACCGCATTTATAAAAATCGTCGCATGGTACAACCAGTAGAATTTACAATGAATATAGACGTTCCGGGCGTTTACATAGAAAGTTATGCCGAAGAACATCGATAAAAATTCTATTATAGCGTTTATCGCGACGATTGCGTAGAAATACCATCTTGCCTTCGAGCGGTAAATCGAGGACGCAAACACAACGGGCGCAAGAGGGGCGATGGACAGTTCGATAAATTTAACGGCAGCGTGAGCCGCGCGGAACGACGCGTCGTGTCTTTCGAATATTTCGCCGAGGCATTCAGACAATGCGCCTACGATGATGATTATCGCGCAACCGGTTATTCCGATTTTCGCCGTTCTCGACAGAGTGCTGTTTTTCAAAGTAAATATCGATAGCACAATCATCGCGAACGACGTGACAATAATCGTCGCAATATATGTATAATTCATTTTCTGCCTCCTTATCATTAGTAATTATAGAAAATACGATGCGGTTTGGCAACCGCAGACACTACATTTTATACCGTTTGTGAAATTTATGTAAAATATTTATATATATTATACTAGATAGTTTATCTAGTGTCAAGACATTTTGTCTAGTCAATCACATAATATTGATATGGATAAAAGGTTTTGCGAGAATCTGAAGAACGCGCGGGCTTATGCCGATATGACGCAAAAGCAGGTGGCGAAGAAATTGGGAGTCGTCGAAAGTTGTTATGCCAACTGGGAACAGGGCAGGACAGAGCCTAATATCGACATGTTAAGGCGGCTCGGCGAAATATTATCGGTGGACATAGATACGTTGATAAACGGGGATTTATAGTCCGGGGTTAGTCGGAAGTATATCGCCCCTGCCGCGAGCGTACGCTCGCGGCAGGAGCTTGTTTTATAAAACGCTTTGTTCGGGAAGATGGAAAGATATGCTCGCGATAAACAACCCTCCCGGGAGTAGGCTCTCCCGATGAAGAGGGAGAGGTGGCACGCGTAGCGTGACGAAGAGGGGGCGACCTGCCTGAGATTGCGTCGCTCGTTTCACTCGCTCGCAATGACATAATAAAACTGAGATTGCCACGACCCGTAAACGGGTCTCGCAATGACAAGGTATAATATTATAAAGGTCGCCGCGTTGCCGATAACGTCGCAATACTGCGGCTGAAAACAAAAACGGGGTTGCCGCATTCCGCGGCAACCCCGTAAAACTATTTTGGTTATAAAGTGATTTTTTCGGTGACGTATGCGACAAGTTCGGATATGGGCAGACGTATCTGTTCCATAGTGTCGCGATCGCGCAGTGTAACCGTGTCGTCGTTTAACGTGTCGAAGTCTATCGTTACGCAGAACGGCGTACCGATTTCGTCCTGTCTGCGATAACGCTTTCCGATAGAACCGGCGTCGTCGTAGGTGCACATAAAGTGCTTGCTAAGCATCTTATAGACCTCTTTAGCCTTTTCGCCCATCTCTTTTTTCTGCAAAGGCAATACCGCGACCTTATACGCGGCAAGAGCGGGGTGGAATTTCATTACCACACGGGTTTCGCCGTTGTCGAGGGTTTCTTCGTCGTATGCCTCGGAGAGTACCGCAAGCATAAGTCTGTCCGCGCCGATGGAATACTCGATGTCGTACGGAATGTACTTCTCGTTTGTTACGGGGTCGGTATACTGCATATTCTTGCCGGAATATTCCTGATGACGCGAAAGGTCGTAATCGGTACGGTTGTGGATACCGTTGAGTTCCGACCAGCCCATCGGGAAGAGGTACTGAATATCGCACGCGCATTTCGCGTAGTGCGCGAGTTTGTCGTGATCCTTAAAGCGAAGGTGTTCGGGTTTGAAACCGAGCGACAAAAGGTAATTCCACGCGGCTTGTTTGTACTGTTCGTAATATTCGATGTCGGTGCCTTCTTTGCAGAACCACTGATGTTCCATCTGCTCGAATTCGATCGTTCTGAAGATGAAGTTGCCGGGCGTGATTTCGTTTCTGAAGGCCTTGCCTATCTGCGCTATGCCGAACGGAATTTTGGCGCGCATCGAACGCTGAACGTTCTGGAAATTTACGAACTCGCCCTGAGCGGTTTCGGGGCGGAGATAGATCTTGTTCTGATTAGCGTCCGTGACGCCCCTCGACGTCTCGAACATGAGGTTGAAGTTTCTTATAGGCGTCCAGTTGAACTTTCCGCATACGGGGCATTTAACCTGATGTTCGTTGATATACGCCTCCATTTCGGCGTAACTCATCGTGTCGGGGTTGACCTTGCCGTGAGAATGATTTTCGATTAAGTTATCCGCGCGTTCGCGGGTTTTGCACTCCTTGCAGTCCATTTTGGGGTCGGAGAAACTGGTCGTGTGACCGGACGCCTCCCATACTCTGCTGTTCATAAGAATAGCCGCGTCAACGCCGAACGAATTGTCGCTTTCCTGAACGAATTTCTTCCACCAACTGCGTTTGATGTTGTTTTTTATCTCAACGCCGATAGGACCGTAGTCCCAGGTATTGCCCATACCTCCGTAAATGTCGCTGCCGGCGAAGATTATTCCGCGCGCTTTGCAAAGGTTTACAAGTTTATCCATCGTTACGGCTCTTTTTTCTTCCATAATTCAGTCTCCGTTATATCTGTCCGCCGTGGCGGAACAAAGTTTACGTCGATAATTTTAACCTCTTTGCCGAAATAAGTCAAGTGTATAGAATTTAATTATATAAAAGCGCATAAAATTATTGTAAATTTTCGCGTTATGTGCTAGAATAACCGTATAAAAGCACAGAAGGCGTTAATTATGGATGCGAATAACTTTATCGAAGATATTATAAACGAAGAACTTGCAGAGGGCAAAAATACGGTCGTACATACGAGATTTCCGCCCGAACCCAACGGTTATCTGCACGTCGGACATGCGAAATCGCTCTGCCTTAATTTCGGTACGGCGGAAAAATACAACGGCATGTGCAATCTGTTTTTCGACGATACCAACCCTTCCAAAGAGAAGACCGAATACGTCGAGGCGATAAAAGCCGATATAGAATGGCTCGGCTTTAAGTGGTACGAAATTCATTACGCGTCGGATTTCTTCGACGAGATTTATAACCGCGCGATAAAACTCATAAAAGACGGAAAGGCTTTCGTCTGCGACTGGTCTGCCGAAGAGATTTCCGCCAACCGCGGAACGCTTACCGAACCCGGCAAGGAAAGCCCGTGGAGGAACAGGAGCGTAGAGGAAAACCTCAGATTGTTTGAGGGGATGAAAAACGGCGAATTCAAAGACGGCGAAAAGGTCCTCAGGGCAAAGATAGATATGGCGTCGCCGAATATCAATCTCCGCGACCCCGTAATTTACAGAGTGTTGCGCGCCACTCATCACAGAACGGGCGACAAATGGTGCATTTACCCGATGTACGATTTCGCGCACCCGATATGCGATTCCATGCAGGGCGTAACGTATTCGCTCTGTACGCTCGAATTCGAGGATCACAGACCGCTTTATAACTGGGTCGTCGAAAATACGGGCGTAGAACACAAACCCAGACAGATCGAATTCGCAAGGCTCAACATAACCAATACGGTTATGAGCAAACGTTACCTTAAAAAACTGGTCGAGGATAAGGCGGTTACGGGATGGGACGATCCGCGTATGCCCACGCTTACGGGGCTGAGAAACCGCGGCGTACCCGCTCAGTCGCTTAAAAATTTCTGCGAGGCAATAGGCGTCGCAAAGGCGAATTCCGAAATAGAAATCAGTTATTTCGAGCATTTCATCCGCGATTATCTTAATATGCACGCCGAACGCGCGATGGCGGTATTCGAGCCGCTTAAAGTCACGATAACCAACTTCCCCGACGGCGAAGAGGAAGAGGACTTTGAAATAAACCCCAACGACGAATCCGCGGGGAAGAGAAAGATAACCGTTTCAAAAAATATCTATATCGACGCCGAGGACTTTTCGCTCGATCCGCCGCCGAAATATTTCAGACTTAAAGTCGGCGGATACGTCAGACTTAAAAACGCATACATAATCAGGTGCGACGAAGTCGTTACGGACGAAAACGGAAAAGTGACCGAACTTAAATGTTCTTACGTTCCCGAATCGAGGAGCGGCAACGACACCAGCGGAATAAAGGTAAAAGGCGTTATTCACTGGGTCGACGCGGCGACGGCTGTCGATTGCGAGATAAGAAAGTACGATTATCTGCTTAAAGACGCCGCATATCCCGGGCAGGATTTTTCCGAGCGGATGAATTACGACAGCGTACATGTATTTAACGGAAAAGCCGAAAAATATCTTGCAGAAGTCGCCGACGGAACGAGTTTCCAACTTATGCGTAAAGGATATTATAAGAAAATTACGGAAAAAGGAAAACTCGTGTTGTCCGAAATAGTTTCGCTTAAAGACGGTTATAAACCTCAGAAGTGATATTTTTAGTTAAACGCCGAAAACGCGGTAATCGCGGTTGAGAGGGTATTATGTTCTTTTTGGTGGATATATTGTTGATCGCCGTTCTGGTCTGCGTGATCTGGGCAAGCGTCAAGTTCGGGTTTACGAGGAATTTCGTATTCGGAATTCTTCGTACCGTGATCGCGCTTGCCGGCGGAGCCGCGCTCTGTTTCGGCGTTTATCTTCTGATGGATAAATTCGGCTGGATAGATTATCTGTCCGACGGAGTAAGAAAATTCTTTGGCGAGATCTCGACGAATTTAGGTTCGGTGCTTACCGATAAGAACTATCGGTTCGCGGCTAAGATAATCGCGTTTCTGCCGTTCGGAATTCTCTTTTGCGTATTGGGTTACGTCATAACTTATTATCTTATAAAACTGCTTGTCCGTTCGGTTTTCGCGCCACTTCTTACCTGTATAAAACAGTTTAAGTGGATGAAGATAATCGACAACGTTTTAGGGCTTTGCTTTAACCTTGCAATTTATCTCGGCGTGGTCGTATGCCTGTTCGGCGGCGTGCACGCGCTTAATCAGAACGGAAGATATAAAGACGTAGCGAACAAAGGCGACGAATCGAGCGTGCCGAAAGAGATAGTAAACAATTTCTGCGAACCGATTCTGAATAATCTGCATGAAGATTTTTCCGCCGCGGTATTGGGCGGACTTATATACGAATACAATCCGCTTAATTCGACATTTGAAAAGTTGTTTAACAACAACTGAATCTCTGACAAATAAATAAACAACGACACGACGCCGCCGACGAGACCATATTCTTCTCACCGACGGCGTTTGTAAAAAAACAATACGGAGGAGGAAATTATGAAACGAATTTTGGGCATAGTAAGCATGGTACTCGTTTTGGTGTTATGTATTAACATTTATACTGTCGAGCAGAACAGTAAGATACTGGCGGACTATTATGACGAAATTATTACCGAGGAATTACCATATATAGATGTGGCTCAAAAATATTATAATTCATATGGCTTTTATGCGGATAAAGGTCAAGACGGAACTGATGAATGTTTATATTTGTCACATGCTCCTGGCGAATTAAATAAAGTAATAACTTTTGACGGGAATTCGATTCGGCAATACAGTGTCGGGGATTATGTTGCGCAATTTTCACACGATGAGTATAATCCGCTTACTTCGTTGTGGTATGGCGTAGACGATTCATCTTATAGTTTAAGCTATTCGTATAATTATGACGAAAATAATAATATGACGGAAATGTATATAGGTTCCGACCTATATTACACTAAAGAGTATGATAACGACTTATTGAAGAAAATTACATATTACAACGGAGATGTCGTCAGATATTTTTACGATGAAAATAATATGTGCACGACCGTTACTTATAATAATACGCCGATTATTACTTATATTTATAACGAAGATACGATTATAGAACGTGATGAGATTAATAATAGAACTACAGTATATTCTCAGACCGACAACGGTAATACAGTAAGCGGAGACGATTGGGAATTTTCTTCAACCGAAACGGATTATGAAACTGTTAAAACTTATTCTGTAGGAGATGATGTATATACCGTGACGTTGTCTCCCGACTATTTATATGTGGGGTCGCAAAAAATTTATTATAGTCGGGATTATTACGGACGAGTTATGAGTTATTGTAATTATGACGTTTCGTATTGCGATGACGAAATGTATGGATGTTATATAAAACGTACCGATGTTGGTACGAATTTAAGTTATGAATACTCCTATGAAAACGGCAATGTTGTCGATGTTGAAATTTATAGCGGCAAATCGTTCACGCATACATATTATGAGTACGATGAATTAAACAGGATCGTTTACGAATATAACGGAATAAATAATAAAGAATATAATTACTCTTATGACGTTGCCGGAAACGTTAAGATAACCGAAAGCGGACATAGTATTTGTGATTATAATAACAAAGACGGATTAGAGGGTGCGCGAGTATCTTCTTACAACAATCAAGCGGTCATATATGATGAATACGGGTTTAATCCTGTCGATATGGACGGGCAGGTTTATACTTGGACATACGGAAACAGGTTATCTTCTGTTAATAACGAAGAAATTATATACGATTATGATATTGACGGTAAAAGGATAAGGAAAAACGCACACGGATACATTACCGAATATTATTATGTCGGAGACAATGTTGTATATGAGGATAACGCATTGTATGGCAGGATTTATTACCTATATGATTATTACGGTGATTTGATAGGCTTTATGTATGACGGACAAACGTATTTTTATGTCCGTGATGCACTTAAAAATATTGTCGCTATAACGGATTATGCAAAAAATGTGATTGTCGAATATTTTTACAATGCCTACGGACAAACTGTCGATATGATCGGTTCTAAGGCTGAAACAATAGGAGTTATAAATCCATATAGATATAAAGGCTATAGATATGATGACGAAACGGGTTTTTATTATGTCGGTTCAAGATATTATTCTCCGGAAATAGGACGATTTATCGGTATTGACGATGTTTCGGCATATACAGATAATTCCGAAATGAGTGTCAACTATAACCCGTACGCATATGCAAACAACAATCCTATAAAATACTATGATCCGGACGGGCGTGCCGCAGTGTTGGTGATAGGAGGAATTTCCATAGGTATAAAAGCCATAATCGCAGTTTCGGCTGTCGTTTGTATTGCACTGATTATGGTTTGTTATCCTGTGGCTAGGGAAACGATTGAATTAAGATATTCTGCACTCGGTGATTTTTTTAATGCGTGTAAAGGCGCGAAATTAAGTTTTTGGGAACGCCGAAGGAAATCGCCCAGGTTATGCAAACATCATATAGTGGCAAAAATCGATCGCAGAGCAGAGGGGACTCGTGAAATTGTCAGACCGTATTTAGATGTCTTTACAGACGAACGAAATTTAATAGATATAAAAGAACGATTTCATCAAAAATTACATACTACCTGTTATTATACTGCACAATTTAATTGCTTTGCCCCATTAAAGGATCAGGAATTCAAGGTTTTGAATATGTTAAAAATTCAAAAAATAATTATAGGAATAATAAATTATACAGCGTGATATGAAACAAATTTTTAATATACCGATTTATCAACTGCTAATCGATGAAAAAAATCTAAGGCTTATATGCGTCGGTAGACGCATGCATATATTCGATATAAACACGATGAAGAAAATTTCCACGATAGGCGGTTTTTCGGATCTGTCTATGGCGGTAATCGGCTCGGATAAACTGTATACGATAGGAACGCAGGGAGAACTTAAAATTTTCGACCGCGAAAATTTTAAGTATAAAGCGAGCGTACAGACCTACGTTCACGACGGTGAAATTTTTATAAACGCGAAGAATGATAAAATTTGTGTCTGGGGGGCTAATCGAAGGATCATCGAGGTCGCCGTTGTCGACCTCGCAGAATTATCCGTAAATCGATATGATTTTCCATGGCGGACAAATGAATTTATATCTTATTACAGGGGTAAACTGTACGGGTTTGACGGTGACAACTTTTATGTGTCGGAGAGTTTCAGAGTAAATAAAGCCGGTCGGCGTAAAGGACTTAAGGACACGACGACTTACGGTATTTATTCGATTGAGGGAAATTCGTTATGTAAAAAAGAGACGATTTTTGAAACAGACGTATATTGCTTTATTTGGGGGTGTTTTGACGGCGGCGTATATGATAGCGATATAATAATATACAACGGGAAGGCGATTTCTTGTAAGCGCTTATTTAAGAAATATGTGTCTTTTGTAAAGAAGTGCGATAGCGGATTTATAGTCGGAACGGGTAGCAAATTTTTGTATAAAGTTTCTGATGATTTTTCCGAGAAAAGAAAGGTCTGTGAAGAAGAGTTTTTATCCGATTGCATCGAATACGGCGGTCATTACTATGTCGGCACATGGGAAAAACTGGTGATTATAGACGATAACGATGATATCAAGGAGTAGTATCGGTCTTATTTTTGACCGGCATGAATTTGCTTATTATCTTATCGCTATAAAAGACGGAAACGACCCGATCAACAATATCGATCCGACAGGCAACGGATATATTTCTTTACTTATTTTTTTAGGGATAGGGGCAGTAATCGGTGGCACTATAGGCGGAATTGTTGGTTATAACAAAGATGGAAATGTCGGACAAATTATACTAGATATTGCTATAGGCGCATCAATTGGAATTGCAACAGGCGCACTAATTACATTTATGGGGGAGGCAGTAGTTCTTGTATTTGGGAAATCAAAGATAGTATTTGGATTACCCATTGACAAGCAGTTGCAATAAGTTTGGCAGCATATAATATAGTTGCAGCAACTGTAGCGCCATTGATAGGTGTAAAAATGGAAATGCTTGAGCTAAATCTTACACCTACTAAAAATGATAATGTCGGAGTGGGATATTATGATTAAGTTTGAAGGGCAATTATGTGAACAGGTTGAAACTAGAGTTGTGAAAAAATTCGGATATTTACTTTGATATGTTCAATATTTGTCTCTACAATAATGTGTACATTGTTTATATATATAGGCTATGCATCCGGTTTATTATACCCTTTTGCAATATGCGCGCTTGTTGCCATAGCGTACGTTATATTTATGATTGTATATTGTTGTTTACCATGTTCAAGAAAAGATAACTTGCCGGCTTGTCCGACTAAAATTGTTATCGACGATGATTATATAGCAATTTATTTAAGGATAGGCGCATATAAACGGAGAGATTTATATGATGTAAAAAAAGTTATTGATTATGGTGTTTTTTATGATATTAAATTTTATTTTCCATGGGAACAAGAGTATATGTGTCAGAAAGATTTAATTGTAGAAGGTACGATTAGTTAATTATTCGTGGGGAATTTTCGGGTAAGTAGGTTTTAACTGCCTACCCTTTGTACATTCCCGCGTGGTTTAATATGAATTATACTGCGGTAAATTGATTGCGCCTACGAATTTGTAGATAATTTCTACTTCCTGCATTTTTCTGCCGTCGTATTTCTCGGTTTCGCCGATATAAATCTTTTCGATGAAACTATTGAGAATTTCGGGCGTCAACTCTTCGATTTTCGTGTAACTCTTTACGACTTTCAGAAACTTTGAGAGTTTTTCTTCGTCCTGAACCGATGAAGCAAGAGCGTTTTTGAACTCTTGGATTTTCGTTTTCAGATCGTTACCTTCGTCCTCGTAAGATTTTGCAAGGAAGTCAAATCGTTCGTCGGTGATTCTGCCGTTTACGTTATCTTCGTAAAGTTTACGGATAATTTTGCCGATTTCTTCCTGTCTTTCGGAAAGTCGTTTTAATTCGGCTTTCGTTTTAGACTGAAACTTCGCCGTTTCTCTTTTAGAACCGGACAAATATTCGTCCGTAAATTCTTTTTCGTGAAGAAAAACGTATTCGCATACTTTTTTCAAATCTTCTTTAACTATCGTTTCAAGGTCGGATACCAAAATTCGATGGCAACTACACAAGCCTTTCTTTTTCTTGCGATAGGTCGCACAGGAAAAATTGTCCATTTTTCTGTTTCGTGCCACGCGCTGAATCGTCAGATGATTGCCGCAGTCAGCGCAGTAAAGCAATCCTGAAAACATATTCGGCTCATTGTATTTTGTGCGGGCGCGTTTTACTTTTCGCATTTGCTGTACCGTTTCAAAAGTTTTCTCATCTATAATCGGCTCTTGCGTATTACGGTAGATGATCCAATCTTCCTTGGGCAAACGAATTTGCTTTTTTGTTTTATAAGATTTTACTGCCGTCTGAAAATTTACTGTATGTCCCGCGTATGCCGTTTGGCTTAAAATATATTTAATACTCATCAAATCCCATATTTCGGGGTATTCGCTTCTTGCATTGGTTTTAATTCCGCGATTCATATAATACAGTATAGGCGTTTCAACTTTCTCTTCCGTTAACTTGTGCCCGATTTCCGAAATGCGATAACCGTCAACGTACATTTGGAAAATTCGCCTTACCGTAGCCGCGGCTTCATCGTCTATAATCCATTTATCTTTGTCATTCGGATCTTTTTTATATCCGAACGGGGGATTAGTCGTAAGATGTTTACCGGAATTGCCTTTTGCTCTGAATACTGCGCGAATTTTCTTCGACGTATCTCTTGCATACCACTCATTAAATACGTTTTTGAACGGCGTCAGGTCGTTTTCCGTCTGAATATTGCTGTCTACGTTATCGTTGATAGCAATAAAGCGAATGTCAAGATTCGAGAAATAGATTTCGGTGTAATACCCAACCATTATGTAATCTCTGCCGAATCGCGACATATCCTTTACGATAACCGTAGAAATTTTGCCTTCTTCCGCGTCAGCCATCATTCGCTGAAAGTCGGGGCGGTTGAAGTTCGTACCCGAAAAGCCGTCGTCAACGTAGAATTCAATATTGGTAAAGCCGTGTTCTTTCGCATATTTAGCGAGAATTTCTTTTTGATGAACGATACTGTTGCTATCTCCGACAAGGTCGTCGTCTTTGGATAATCTTGCGTATAATGCCGTTACGTCACCTCCGTAATTGTATTTTTTGTTATTTTTAATCGCCGTTTGTCCTATCATAATTGTTTACCTCCGTTATGCGGCAAACAGCGAGTTCGTATCGGTTCGCCCGATTGTATCCGCGCGCTTTGGCGGGTTATCAGGCGTTTCATAATATCGAGCGGAGTATCTGTTGCGCCGAGTTGTTCCCGCGCTACCACAACGAAGGTTTTATCTCCGATGGGGTGATACTCTAATCTGTAATTGTAATCGTTTTCTTGTCTTTTAGCCGTGTTTTCCGTAAATTTAATCTCCTTATCAATGATTTATTTACGCAAAACGGCAGGAAGAGTCGGCTTACAATTTGCCGTCTTTTTTCATATTTTTCAAGGCCTCATAGCCTTCTTTTATCAACCGGACTTTCGTAATTCCGTTTTCTTCGAGAAAAGCGTTTATCTCATCATATAAGGCTC
>OKXB01002761.1_pt1 | contig 13219 bp, 10 predicted proteins | sample 1601731 | NCBI WGS metagenome assembly OKXB01 (sample SAMN04414077, study PRJEB24778) | human gut metagenome | material: faecal | host: Homo sapiens | reverse complement strand
TGAGCATTGCGCTCGTGTGGGTTCAAGTCCCATCTTCCGCATTTAAAGAATGAGGAACTATGAGAAGTCATGGTGCCTTATTTTTTTATTCTTTTTTCTACAATAATTCTTTTCTCAGGTAACCATTTTCCGGTCCCCTGCATAATTTATCAGGAAAGCATTATCTACAGGAGCTTGTATGGCTTTTTATCATATGCAGATGCAGCAGGAAAATATAGATACAGGACAATATCAGGTTACCGTATCAGACCGGCTGAACAATCGCCCCATAGAAAACGCACGCGTCAGAATCTCCTACACAGGAGCACCCGACAGTACCATTGAAGAAGTGGCAACAGATTCCTCCGGACGCACTCCTGTCATTGAACTTAAGACTCCACCTCTGGAATACAGTATGGAACCGGTTGAACAACAGCCCTACTCAGAATATACCATTCAGATTGAAGCAGAAGGATTTGAACCAAAAGAAATCGCAGGAAGCCAGGTATTAGCAGATACTTTATCCAGACAACCAACAACGCTGAATGTCATGGAATCCGGCGAAACTTTCCAGAGAATTGTAATTCCTCCGCATACGTTGTTCTATGAATATCCTCCCAAAATCGAAGAAGCCGAGATAAAACCAATAAACGAAAACGGCGAAATCGTATTAAGCAAGGTCGTTATCCCTGAATATATAGTGGTACACGACGGACCTGTCAACGATTCCGCTGCAGGCAATTATTATGTACGCTACAAAGATTACATCAAAAATGTAGCCAGCAGCGAAATCTATGCCACCTGGCCCGACGACACCATCCGGGCAAATATTCTGGCTATCATGTCTTTTACTCTGAACAGGGTTTATACGGAATGGTACCGGAACAAAGGTTATAACTTTACGATTACTTCCTCCACTGCCTATGATCACAAATGGATCTATGGCAGGAATATCTTTGCCAGCATTGACCGCATTGTAGATGAACTGTTTGAGAATTATCTTTCCAGACCAAATGTACGTCAGCCAATCCTTACCCAGTACTGTGACGGCAAACAGGTACAATGCCGAAACAGAGGCTGGATGACACAATGGGGAAGCAAGGCACTGGGCGATCAGGGATACTCTGCCATTGAAATCCTACGGACTTTTTACGGAAATGATATGTATATCAATGTGGCGGAAGCAATCTCCGGGATTCCCTCCTCCTGGCCGGGATATGATCTAGATATCGGTGCATCCGGAAATAAGGTAAGACAGATTCAGGAACAGTTAAACACAATCGCAGAAGCTTATCCTGCTGTCCCTGTTGTTACCGCATATGGAATTTACGGACCTGAGACCCAAAATTCCGTCAGGATTTTCCAGAGCATTTTCGGTCTGGACCAGACAGGGATCGTAGACTATCCAACCTGGTACAAAATCCAGGAAATCTATGTGGCAGTCAGCAGGATTGCTGAGTTGCGTTAGGGTTGTAGCAAAGCAGACAAAATATGCGCATCAGCCTGCAAAGAACTGATGCGCAAGAATATATCACCTATCCCTTTCCCTTTTCAGATATCATCTTTTTAAGATTACCTCATTCCTTATAAATTTTCGACAACTACCTTGCATTTCTTCTTACAAAAAGCAATTCCATATGCCAGAATATCATTTCTGTCCTCATTACGAAGCCGTTCATCATAACGCAGCTCCCGAATGAACTGAAAATTGAAGATATGGAATTCGATTCCATCCTTCCGGCCGTACAGTCCGGCAAAGCAGACTTCGGTGCAGCTGGTATGACTGTAACAGAAGACCGTAAATCAAGCGTTGACTTTACAGATACCTATGCAGATGCAAGCCAGGTAATTATTGTAAAGAAATAAGTATTAAAATAACAAATAACAGAGCTGTTGACGATTTGCCAACAGCTCTCTTTTCGGAACAGAGGTTTTTATGAATAATCCTATGATATTAGCGAATGTAAAAGAAGATTTTTATCTGAACTTTATTAAAGATGACCGCTATCTCTGGCTTCTGGATGGTCTGAAAACAACTCTTATTATCACAGTATTTGCGGTAATTGTAGGTCTGATCATCGGTTTCCTTGTAGCAATCATCCGTTCTGCGCACGATAAGTCAGGCTCCTTTAAGATCCTCAATGCGATCTGCAGAGTTTATTTGACTGTAATTCGTGGAACACCAACCATGATCCAGCTGTTGATCATGAATTTTGTAATTTTTGGTGCTGTAAGCATTAACAAGATCATTGTAGGCGGACTTGCCTTTGGTATCAACTCAGGTGCCTATGTAGCTGAGATTGTCCGTTCCGGTATCATGTCCATTGACCAGGGACAGACAGAGGCAGGACGAAGCCTTGGTCTGAATTTCAGCCAGACCATGCGACTGATTATTATCCCGCAGGCATTTAAGAATGTACTTCCTGCGCTGGTAAATGAATTTATCGTGCTGATCAAAGAGACATCCATCATCGGTTATATCGGTATGATGGACCTGACAAAAGGAGCTATGCTGATCCAGAGCCGTACATACAATGCGTTCTGGCCTCTGATGGCAGCAGCAGCGATTTACCTTGTGATCGTTGGAATCCTTACATGGGGGATGAATAAACTGGAAAGGAGATTAAGAACCAGTGAGCGATAAGAATGTACTGATCCAGGTAAAGGATCTGAAGAAAGCTTTTGGTACAAATCAGGTTCTCGATGGAATAACAACAGATATCTGTCAGGGAGAAGTAGTAGCCGTCATTGGTCCTTCCGGTTCCGGTAAATCTACTTTCCTGAGATCACTGAATCTTCTGGAGGTTCCGACAGGCGGACAGATCCTCTTTGAAGGAACTGATATTACAGATCCGAAGGTTGACATTAACAGACACCGTCAGAAGATTGGAATGGTATTCCAGCAGTTTAATCTTTTTCCGCATAAAACGGTAAAACAGAATATTATGCTGGCACCTGTAGAACTGAAGCTGATGACAAAGGAGGAAGCTTCAAAGAAAGCAGACGAGCTTCTGGCACGTGTAGGGCTTCCTGACAAAGCCAATGCATATCCGGATATGCTTTCGGGCGGGCAGAAACAGCGTATTGCCATTGCACGTTCTCTTGCCATGAATCCGGATGTGATGCTTTTTGATGAGCCAACTTCCGCACTTGACCCTGAGATGGTAGGTGAGGTTCTGGAATTGATGAAAGAACTTGCGCAGTCAGGTATGACCATGGTTGTAGTTACTCATGAGATGGGATTTGCAAGAGAAGTGGCAACAAGAGTTCTTTTTATTGATGACGGTAAGATACAGGAAGAGAATACTCCGAAAGAATTTTTCGCGAATCCGAAGAATCCTAGACTGAAAGACTTCCTTTCAAAGGTTTTATAAGATGCTGAGAAAATTTAACAGTTTTATAGAAAAATGGATGGCCCTGGTGACACCGACCTGTCTGTTGCTGGGGGTGTGCTTTCCTGATATTGCCAAATGCGGTCTGCCTTATGTGCCGGCCGTATTTGCATTTATGACATTTGCCGGGGCGTTGAAGTCAAGATTTAAAGATGTGGCAAATGTATTCCGACATCCGGGCTCACTGCTTATTATCATGCTTCTGGTCCATGTGGTAATCCCGACAGCAGCCTGCGGGGCAGGCCATCTTTTCTTTGGAAATAACATGGAGCTGATCACCGGAATGGTACTGGAGTTTGCAGTTCCCACTGCAGTGGTAAGTCTGATGTGGGTGACGATTTATGATGGAAACAGTCCTCTGTCGTTGTCTCTGGTAGTTCTGGATACGGTACTGGCACCTTTTCTGATCCCGGCTACGCTGAAGATCCTGCTGGGCTCTGCGGTGATCATAGATCCTGCCAGGATGATGCGGGAACTGATATTTATGGTTGCGCTTCCTGCTGTTGTTGCGATGGTATTAAATCAGATCACAGATGGAAAAGTAATGGAAACATGGCCGGGAAAGCTGGCGCCTTTTTCAAAGCTGGCACTGATATTTGTGGTAACGTCCAATTCTTCCAAAGTAGCACCATATATCCGGGATATGAATATGCAGAGGGTGAAGGTTGCACTGGCAATCCTTGTCCTGGCTGCTTCCGGATATGCACTCGGCTGGTTTGTGGCGTATATCTTCCGAAAGGATCGCAGTACGGCGGTTTCCATGATGTATGGAACCGGGATGCGCAATATCAGCGCAGGAGCGGTGATCGCAGCTGCATATTTTCCGGGTGAAGTTATGTTTCCGGTAATGATCGGAACTCTGTTTCAGCAGGTGTTGGCAGCATTGTTCGGAAAGCTTCTGGCACAGAAAAAGGAAAAACAGGAATTTTGTTGAGGTCTGCTGAGGCGTTATAAAGAATATAAAAAGAACTGCCGCATTAGCAATTGAAAAATTGCAATGCGGCAGCTCTTTTTATGAATCTGAAGCTTTTATATATTTCTTCAGTTCTTTGTAGCAGTATTTGATGATCTCTTTACGGGTGATGATGCCGATAAAGTATCCCTGATCATCTACAACCGGGACATAATTCTGGTTAATTGCCTTGTCCAGCAGATCTTCCATGTCAGAATCTGCGTGAACTGCCTTATAGGTTGCTCTGCGCGGAATTGCCATAATGGAAATGCTCTCTGCTTCTTTCAGTCCGGGAACATTTAAGGTTTTCATTCCCCAGAGAAGATCACCCTCGGAAATACTTCCTTTATATTTCCCGTCCAGACTCAGAAGCGGAATGCAGGAAAATTTTCTGTGTTCCATTTTCTCAAGAGTCTGACGAAGAGTCTCATTTTCAAATATATATGCTACATCACTTTTAGGTGTTAAAAAAAATAAAATATTCACTGTTGTATTCGCCCCGTTACATTTGTCTGATAAGGCACTCAGATATACATTGTGTATTTACACATCTGTGTGTCTGTGATCTCTGAGTATTCCAGGTTTACGGCTTTTTTACAGAAGCTGTACTCCTTTTGCTGCTGCTTCTTTCATTACTTCTTCCGGCCACAGGGAAGCATGCACTTCACCGATGTGTGCTTTTCTGAGGAAGAACATACAGATACGGGACTGGCCGATGCCGCCGCCGATAGTATATGGAAGTTCCTTGTTCAGGATTGCCTTCTGGAAAGGAAGCTCACGTCTGTCGTCACAGCCTGCGATGGTAAGCTGTCTGTCAAGCGCATCCTCGTCAACGCGAATACCCATGGAAGAAAGCTCCAGAGCAATGTCGAGAACAGGATAATAAACAAGGATATCGCCGTTTAATTCCCAGTCATCGTAGTCCGGTGCACGTCCGTCATGACGTTCTCCGTTGGTTAAGGTTTTGCCGACCTGCATGAGGAATACGGCACCTTTTTCCTTGACAATCTTGTATTCACGTTCCTTTGGAGTGAGATCAGGATACATGTCGACCAGTTCCTGGGTGCTGACAAATGCAATCTCTCTCGGAAGGATTTCTTCGATGTAATCGTACTGAACAGCCATGTATTTTTCGGTTTTGCGGAGAACGCTGTAGATAGCACGTACTGTGGAAACAAGTGTGTCCATGTTGCGTTCTTCCTTGCTGATGATCTTTTCCCAGTCCCACTGATCTACGTATACGGAATGGATATTGTCCAGATTCTCGTCTCTTCTGATCGCGATCATGTCTGTGTAAAGTCCTTCACCATGAGCAAAGCCATATTTCTGTAATGCATATCTCTTCCATTTGGCGAGAGAGTGTACGATCTCAGCATTCTCCGGCTGGCCTTTGATATCAAAGCTTACCGGACGTTCCACGCCGTTTAAGTTATCGTTCAGACCGGATGACGGATTAACGAATACCGGAGCGGAAACACGCAGCAGATTCAGTTTTTGAGCCAGTGTCTGCTGAAAGAAATCTTTCACAGTTTTAATGGCAATCTGGGTATCGTGAAGATTTAAAGATGACTGATACCCGTCAGGAATTTTAATCTGTTCCATGAGTGGATTCCTCCTGTAATTTCTGTATTTGCATATTTTATGGCAAACTGATAAAAAATATTGTTGTTTACTGAATATCCATTATCTTTTCCCACGCTATTATAACAGGAAAATGGTAGTTTGACAATTATTACTGTTCATTTGGAAGTATCTCGCGGGATATTATGGTTACGGAGAACAGAACGAACAGTAACACAATTTCAGCTTTGCAAGATTGGGGCGAAATGTTAAAATAAATGTGTAAATGAATGAAGCGTTAAATTTATACAAAACTCAGGGGGAAGATATATGGGAAAAAGGTGTCAGGTCTGTGATGGACCAATTGTAAACGGCAGGTGTAAATATTGTGGAATGCCATATAGAAATGATATGGAACTGTATCATCTGAACGAAGACCGTTCAGAGCACTATCGTCATGCTTCGGCAAAGGTGAAAAAAGCAATGGCAGAGAACGAGATCCCTTTGTCTGACAGAAATAAAACAGTTCCCAAAGCTGCAAAAACTTCGTCTGCCAGAACACAGACTATTAGAACGCAAAATACAAAAGTACAAACTTCAAGAATACAAACATCAGGGACGAAGAAAACATCAGGTCAGTCGTACAGCGCACAGACTGCCCGTACATACAGCACCGGAAAAAAGACAGCAAAAAGTGAGAAGAAAAAGAGCGGCAAGGCAGGCAAAATTTTCTGGATCATTGTGCTGATTCTGATGGTAATAATAGGTCAGATGGCAGAGAATTGGGATACGATTGGATACAGGATAGAAGAATTTATCTATGATGAGTTTGACATAGATCTCAACAGTATTTTTGATGACAGCAGTTCTGATGAAGTAAATGAGAGTAATAAGAATAATGAAAGTAATGAAAATAATGAAAGTAATGAAAGTAATGAGAATAACTGGACAGATGACTGGTCTGAGACTATCAGTGCAGTAAAGAACGGACAGGATGAACAGAGGGGCAATCCGGACTGGTATATGTTCACCGGAGAGAATTATATTGTCAGAACGGATGATACTGCATCAGAGATTGGCGATACAGATGCCAGTGACCAGGGGTATGATTTTACAATAGATCCGGGAGAATACAGGATAGTGTCCGGCTGGGAGAAGGTTGCTCTGGAAATCAGAAGTTCTTCAGGAAAAGATGAAACTGTAAAATTTGACGAAGCAGACCACGAGGAGAAAATAGAATTACATGCCGGGGATGAGGTATCTGTGGTATCTCTGGATGGTCAAGATAATTATCTTGCCATGTATCAAATTCAGCAATATGACGAATAATTTTTTGCCCCTTTCTTTTTGTCAGAGACTGTGCTATACTTGTTAAACGTACCACATATAGAGAGAATTGTGGTGAATGAAAGAAAAAAATACTATATATTGTATATGGGAGCAAAAGGTATGATATATGTTATAAAGAAAGATGGTACGAGAGAAGAGTTTAATTCACAGAAGATCGTAGCAGCAGTAAATAAGTCGGCAGCCAGAATTTTATACACATTTTCGGATAAAGAGAAGGAATTTATCTGCCAGTTTGCGGAAGAACATGCGGAGGCACTGGGAAAGAATGAGATAGAGATCCAGGAGATGCACAACATCGTAGAGGGAGCACTTGAGAGAGTGAACCCGGCAGTGGCTAAGAGCTACCGCGATTACAGAAATTACAAACTTGACTTTATCCATATGATGGATGATGTATATACCAAGAGTCAGGCAATCCGTTATATTGGTGATAAGAGTAATGCCAATACAGACAGTGCGCTTGTAGCTACAAAGCGAAGCCTGATCTTTAATGAACTGAACAAAGAGCTTTATCGTAAATTTTTTATGAATCGTAATGAACTTCAGGCATGTAAAGATGGTTATATTTATATTCATGACCAGTCTGCACGTCTGGATACCATGAACTGCTGTCTCTTTGATGTGGCATCTGTACTCAGCGGCGGATTTGAGATGGGAAATGTATGGTACAATGAGCCTAAGACACTGGATACTGCGTTTGATGTTATGGGTGATATTATCCTGAGCACTGCTGCACAGCAGTATGGCGGATTCACAGTACCGGAAGTAGACAAGATTCTTGCACCTTATGCACAGAAGAGTTACGATAAATATATTCAGGAATTTATGAAATACTCTGACGAGAGCTGGACAGGACGTGAAGAACGTGCGATCGAGTATGCGCTTGACAAAGTCCGCAGAGATTTTGACCAGGGATGGCAGGGGATTGAGTATAAGCTGAATACAGTCGGATCTTCCAGAGGGGATTATCCATTTGTAACTGTAACTCTTGGACTTGGAATAAAGCAGTTCGAGAAGATGGCAAGTATTTCTCTTCTTGAAGTGCATAAAGGCGGACAGGGTAAGGCAGGACGCAAGAAACCGGTACTCTTCCCGAAAATCGTATTCCTTTATGATGAAAATATCCATGGAAAAGGCAAGATCAGTGAGGATGTATTTGAGGCAGGGGTTGACTGTTCTGCCAAGACTATGTATCCGGACTGGCTGTCCATGTCAGGAAAAGGATATATTTCCAGTATGTACAAGCAGTATGGAAAGGTTATAAGTCCTATGGGATGTCGTGCGTTCTTAAGCCCCTGGTACGAGAGAGGCGGTATGTATCCGGCAGATGATAAGGATGTTCCTGTGTTTGTGGGAAGATTTAACATCGGTGCGGTAAGCCTTCATCTTCCAATGATCCTTGCCAAAGCCAGAGCAGAGAGCAGGGATTTCTACGAAGTGCTGGATTTCTATCTTGAGATGATCCGTAATCTGCATATCCGTACCTATGATTATCTGGGACAGATGCGTGCGTCAACCAACCCGCTGGCATATTGTGAGGGAGGATTTTACGGTGGACATCTGAAACCGAATGAAAAGATTGGCAAGATTCTGAAACCAATGACAGCATCCTTCGGAATCACTGCATTAAATGAACTCCAGGAACTTTACAATGGCAAATCCATTGCTGAAGACGGGCAGTTTGCACTGGATGTGCTGAAATATATCAACAGGAAAGTAAATGAATTTAAAGAGAAAGATGGTTATCTTTATGCAATTTATGGAACACCGGCAGAGAGTTTATGTGGACTGCAGGTGGAACAGTTCCGTAAGATGTATGGCATTGTGAAAGGGGTTTCTGATCGTCCTTATGTAAGCAACAGTTTCCACTGTCATGTGACTGAAGATGTAACTCCGATTGAAAAACAGGATCTGGAGGGACGTTTCTGGGAGTTGTGCAACGGCGGTAAGATTCAGTATGTACGTTATCCGATCGATTATAATCGTGAAGCAATACGTACTCTGATCCGCAGAGCCATGTCTTTGGGATATTATGAGGGAGTAAATCTTTCCCTTGCTTACTGTGATGACTGCGGACATGAGGAACTTGAAATGGACGTGTGTCCGGTCTGCGGTTCCAAGAATCTGACAAAGATTGACCGTATGAATGGATATCTTTCCTATAGCCGTGTGCATGGTGATACTCGTCTGAACGAAGCGAAGATGGCAGAGATTGCGGAACGTAAATCTATGTAATATCAGGTCAGGGGTAAACTTTTGAATCTGACATCATAATATGATAATTAAAAGACATATACCGGCAAGATGATAAGTATTGCTCTGGTATATGTCTTTTTGTATTGTCAGATAAAATATAGCAATCCTCTTAAATGTATTATTTACGAGGATTGCTATAGAATCATTTAATGATAGTTCCGGTTTTTTCGAAATATCCATCCTTTGCATGCGCAATATCTGTGATGATCGTTCTTCTGTTATCTCCCTTTTCGATAAAAGAGATTCCGGCTTCGAATTTAGGAAGCATGGAGCCTGGGGCAAACTGATTGTCAGCCATATATTTCTTAGCATCATCTACAGAAATTGTATTAAGATATTCTTCATTGTCCTGACCGAGGTTCAGACTTACTTTCTCAACACTGGTAAGGATCAGAAGAGTATCTGCATTTAATTCCTGTGCAAGAAGTCCGCTGGAAAGGTCTTTCTCAATAATCGCACTTGCACCATGAAGATCGATTCCCTGTTCCATAACCGGGATTCCGCCGCCGCCTGCTGCGATTACTACCTGGCCCGCATCTACAAGTGTGCGGATTGTTTCAAGCTCTACGATTTTCTGCGGTTTCGGAGCTGCCAGGATTCTTTTATAAGTGCCGTCAGCCAGTTTAGTGACAAAGTTTCCCTTGCTTTCTTCAGTTTCAGCCTCTTCTTCTGTAAGGACACGTCCGATGATCTTCTCAGGTTCAGCGAAAGCATCATCATATGGATCAATGACAACCTGTGTAAGGATAGTAGCTACCGGTTTATAAATACCGCGGGAAATAAGTTCTGCGCGGATTGCGGTCTGGAGGTCATATCCGATATAGCCCTGACTCATTGCCGAACATACGGACATAGGTGCAAATGTATAGTCAGGATGTGTTTTGCCAAATTCATTCATGGCTGTGTGGATCATTCCAACCTGTGGACCGTTACTGTGGGAAATGACTACACGATTTCCGGCTTCTACAAGATCTGCGACAGCTTTGGCTGCTTTTTTTGTAGCGATTTTCTGCTCCGGTAAGGTGGTTCCTAATGCTCTGTGGCCCAGTGCAACTACTGTAATTTTTTCGCTCATGGGAATTACCTCGATTCTTTCATGTTCTGTAAATATGATATCTGCGGGGTGATCTTATATATAAAGATTTTTGAAATTTTTTATCACTGATATCATAAATATTCAATCATATTGATATCCTACATTATAAAAGACTGCCAGTAGAATTGCAATAGAAAATAACTCAAAAAACACCTCGCGGGATATTATCAGTGAACAGTAACAAAAAACAAACAGCTCTCACATTTCTGTGAGAGCTGTTTTGTTTTTTTGAGGGGGGAGATAGAGAGTGGTTTTTCATCTATCCAAAACCTATTATATGGGAAAATTATGTTCAAAGTATGTCGAATTTCTGAAACAATCGGTAAATTTATAAAAGAATTATAAACAAATACGAAAAATAAAAAGTGGTATCTTGTTTTTATAGCATAGACATGCTAAAGTAGATTCATCGGCAACAGCCGTTATCAGTATTCTTATTTTCACGCACCGGTCCGGTGCAAAAATTTCCAATTATTTATTGATAGTCCGGGAGATGGTTTTGAATCCTGAGCAGAAACTCTGAAAATCTTATTTATTGTGCAAAACAGAGAGGAGAGATGCGTATGTCTGTGGATATGAACTTATAATCTCGAAAGATACTGTACCGATATCATTCTGACAGTGGAAGTACCTCAGATGACATAGAATAAAAATTCAGGAGAATGAGAGAATGGAAAAAAGAATATGGAATCAGTTAAAAAAAGCAGTCATGATAACGGCTGCTGTCGGGATTTTGGGAGCAGGAGCAGTATCAGCAGCAGAATTTGAAGCTGCAGAGTTATATGTTCCTGCTGTGGGTTTAAAGCAGAGTGCACAGTGGATCGATGAAGAGAAATTTCAGGCAGAACTGACACTGGAAGTGAGCGGTCTGAAAGAACTGTACAAAAGTCAACAGGAAAATACTGCTTCGGAGAACGGACAGTTGCAGATGGAAAATAGTACATGGGATGGAGAAGTGAGAGAAGCAGAAGCAGCAGAAAATACGACAGATGAAGTGGATTCCGAAAATACAGAGTGTGAATCAGAGAGTGCAGTAATAGATATAGAAGATATAAAAAGCGAAGAATACCGGAAGGCAGAAGGATCTGACACAGAAACCGGACAGACACAACAGAGTGAGCAGGAGAACCAAAATGAGATCAGGGAAGATAAAACCAGATATTTTCTGACTGTATATATTTCAGAATATTTTCAGGTAAATGCAGAAGCGTTAAAGAATGATCTGCAGGCTGAATCCGTACAGATACAAAATAAGAAAGGTGAGACAACCCAGATTACAAAGCTGACCTGTGAGACTGCACTTTCAGATGCGGAAACAGATATCTTTACCATGAAAGTGCCGGTGTCTCTGCGTGAAGAATATCGTATTTCTTCTGTAAAAACAGATTATCCTCTGTGCCAGGATGCACCGCTTTGCAAAGATTGGGAGGGGACAGGTGCGTATTTCTGGATGAAATCAGGGGATGAAACCCGGACTGTTGCAGAAACTCCTTCAGCTCTGCTTTCCGTACAGGAGGCAAAAACAGGGATCACAGCCCGGTTACAGCAGGAGACGAAAGAGGTACGTGCAGGGCAGAACCTTACTTATATATTGTCTGTAGAGAATACAGGAGAATTACCTCTGGAAAATATAGAGATATCCAGTGTTTTTTCTCAGGATAATATAAAAGCCGAATGGAAACAGGAAGAGGGATTTACTGCAAATGGTATGCAGGGAATTATTTCAGGTCTTAAGGCAGGAGAAATCAGAAATCTTCAGATGACAGTACAGCTTACAGAAGAGCAGGCAGGAGAGCTTATTCATACAGTAACTGTAAAAGCGAAATATCCGGGAAAGGAAGAAAGTATTGGATGTCAGAAATCAGTCGAAACAGAAGTCATTGCATTAAAGGCTGCTTTTGAGGTGGAGAAAACTGCGGACAGAACACAGGCATATCCGGGAGATACGATCACATATCAGATCTGCATCAGGAATACGGGTGAGCGGACACTTCATTCGGTTCTCAGTACAGAAAGATTCCAAAATGCCGGTATTCAGGCAAACTTTGTCAGGAAAGAGGGCGTAACATTAAACAGCACAGGCACACAGGCTCTGATTCCGCAGATCGCACCGGGAGAGGCTTTTGCACTTTACGCCACAGTGACTGTTCCACAATATATGGCAAGTCAGGAATTGATCAATGAGGTAATCGTTACATCTGATGAGACTGGTACACAGGCAATGACATCTAAGGCAAACGTAGAATTAAAGGAAACTGATAATATTGTTACAGTTACGCCGCAACCGGCATCTCTGGCTTCCCAGAATTATGGATATGACTCAAAGTCCGGAAGTGCTTATACTACTGCTTCCAAACCACGTACAGGAGATGAGACAGAAACGGCTTTGTATATTGTACTGGGGATTTTTGCAATCATGTCCGGAGTCAGTGCATTCTGTTACAGGAAGACAAAAAAACAGCAGAAGTAGAGAAACAACGTTGAAACGACAGGGGAGGTGTGCTATTCTTATATAGAATATACGCTTTAGTAAAACACCTCTGCCTGACTTTAAAGAAATTGCGTTACTGTTCACACATCACTATCCCGCGAGGTGTTTTGGCATGAATATGCCAAAATCCCGAGACATACAAG
>OKXB01002736.1_pt1 | contig 13356 bp, 8 predicted proteins | sample 1601731 | NCBI WGS metagenome assembly OKXB01 (sample SAMN04414077, study PRJEB24778) | human gut metagenome | material: faecal | host: Homo sapiens | reverse complement strand
CCGAACGGACAGACTACGATTCGGAAGAATACCATCAGTTGATAGACCGTTTCACACATGAAAACGACCGGTTCCTGATGATGGGTGGTACGAACTTTCAGGCGGAAATCGAACGGACACTTCTTGGATTGGGATTCAGCCGGGAAGATTTTGAACGCCCTACTTCGGAGTTTTCCGGTGGATGGCGTATGCGTATCGAATTGGCAAAATTGCTTTTACGTCGCCCGGACGTGCTTTTGCTCGATGAGCCGACCAATCACCTTGATATTGAAAGTATCCAATGGTTGGAAAACTTTTTGTCTACACGTGCCAATGCAGTCGTATTAGTCAGCCATGACCGTGCTTTCCTGAATAACGTAACTACCCGTACCATCGAAATCACTTGCGGTCAGATTTACGACTACAAAGTGAAGTACGATGAGTTTGTAGTCCTGCGTAAAGAACGCCGTGAACAACAGCTCCGTGCTTACGAAAATCAGCAGAAACAAATACAGGATACAGAAGACTTCATCGAACGCTTCCGCTATAAAGCAACGAAAGCCGTACAGGTGCAAAGCCGTATCAAGCAACTGGAAAAGATAGACCGCATCGAAGTAGATGAGGAAGATAATTCCGCCTTGCGTTTAAAATTCCCTCCAGCCAGTCGTAGCGGAAACTATCCTGTGATTTGCGAAGATGTGCGCAAAGCGTATGGCAGCCATGTCGTTTTCCATGATGTCAACCTGACTATCAACAGGGGAGAGAAAGTGGCTTTCGTCGGGAAGAACGGAGAGGGTAAGTCTACCTTGGTGAAATGTATCATGGACGAGATTGATTTCGAAGGCAAACTAACGATCGGACATAATGTACAAATCGGTTATTTTGCGCAGAACCAGGCACAAATGTTGGATGAGAACCTGACTGTATTTGATACGATTGACCGGGTAGCGACAGGAGATATCCGTCTGAAGATACGTGATATACTGGGAGCTTTCATGTTTGGAGGCGAAGCTTCGGATAAAAAGGTGAAAGTCCTTTCCGGAGGAGAACGTACGCGATTGGCGATGATTAAACTTCTGCTGGAACCCGTAAATCTACTGATTCTGGACGAACCGACCAATCATTTGGATATGCGTTCGAAAGATGTTTTGAAGGAGGCTATCCGCGAATTTGACGGAACAGTGATTCTTGTCAGCCACGACCGTGATTTTCTGGATGGACTTGCGACTAAAGTATATGAGTTCGGTGGTGGACTTGTAAAAGAACATCTTGGAGGTATCTATGAATTCTTGCAAAAGAAAAAGATAGATAGCTTGAACGAGCTTCAGAAAGGAGCGGGACTGTCGGCTTCTCCCACGGCTTCAGCTAAAGGTAATGAACCTGAAACCGTTCAGCCTTCGGAGAATAAGCTCTCTTACGAAGCCCAGAAAGAACTTAATAAGAAGATTAAGAAACTCGAACGCCAGGTGGCGGACTGTGAAGCTTCAATAGAGGAAACCGAATCCGCGATTGCTATCGTAGAAGCGAAGATGGCAACTCCCGAAGGAGCTTCGGATATGCAGCTCTATGAACGGCATCAAAAACTGAAGCAACAGTTGGATGGCATTGTTGAAGAGTGGGAGCGGGTTTCGATGGAACTGGAAGAAGCGAAAAACTAGAACAAAACGCATACTTCCGGGCACTATGTGAGAGAAATGCTATACCTCGGTAGAAGGTATTCCTGGCGGGTATCTGTTTCTCGGTGTCGAAACAGGTGTTTCTCGTTGAGGAACGAGGCGTTCCTCGGTGTCGGTCACCTTCTTCCTCGGTGCCGGACTGCGGGTAGGATGATTGTTGATTAGAGAGACTATTTAATTATTTATACAATATGAAAGTAACCAAGTATTTACCAATTCTTGCCGTATGCCTTATGACAACAGGATGTAACAGTAAGAAAGAGGCCGTGCTGACGTCCGGTATCGACCTTGCTAATCTGGATACCACGGCTATGCCGGGTACAAGTTTTTATCAATATGCCTGTGGAGGTTGGGTGAAAGATCATCCGCTGACAGACGAGTATTCACGTTTCGGTACATTCGATATGTTGCGCGAAAACAGTCGTGAACAACTGAAAGCATTGATTGCCGAATTGGCAGCGAAGAAAGATAATGCACCGGGTAGTGCTGCGCAGAAAGTAGGCGATCTTTATAATATCGCAATGGATAGCGTGAAGCTGAACCAGGAAGGTGTAGCTCCGATCAAAGCAGAACTGGCAGCCATTGACGCTCTCAAGGATAAAGGAGAAATCTATGCATATATCGCAGAGAGCCAGAAGAAAGGCATCCGTCCTTACTTCACCATGTTTGTAAGTGCGGATGATATGAACAGTTCCATGAATATCGTACAGACCTATCAAGGTGGTATCGGAATGGGACAGCGTGACTATTATCTGGAGAATGACGAGCAGACTAAAAATATCCGTAATAAATATCAGGAACATATCGCCAAAATGTTTCAGTTGGCAGGTTATGATGAGGCTACTGCACAGAAAGCTGTGAAAGCAGTGATGAACATCGAAACTCGCCTGGCGAAAGCGGCTCGTTCACAAGTGGAATTGCGTGATCCTCATGCTAATTATAACAAGATGGATAGGGCGACGCTGAAAAAGAACTTCCCGACTTTTGACTGGGATACTTATTTCACCGTTTCCGGTTTGAAAGATTTGGAAGAAGTGAATATAGGTCAGCCTGCTGCCATGAAGGAAGTAGCCGATGTGATAAACACCGTGTCACTGGACGATCAGAAACTGTACCTCCAATGGGGATTGATAGATGCTGCCGCTTCTTATCTAAGCGATGATTTTGAAGCACAGAACTTCGATTTCTACAGCAGAACAATGTCTGGAAAGAAAGAAATGCAACCTCGCTGGAAACGTTCCGTGAGCACCGTAGATGGTGTACTTGGCGAAGTGGTAGGACAGATGTATGTAGAGAAGTACTTCCCGGCTGCTGCCAAAGAACGTATGGTTACACTGGTGAAGAACCTGCAAACTTCTTTAGGAGAACGTATCAAAGGTTTGGAATGGATGAGTGAACCGACCAAGGAAAAAGCGTTGGAGAAACTGGCAACCTTCCATGTAAAAATAGGTTATCCTGATAAATGGAAAGATTACTCCGCACTGGAGATCAAAGATGATTCTTACTGGGCAAATATCGAGCGTGCCAACGAATGGGATTATAACGAAATGATTGCCAAAGCCGGCAAACCGGTAGACAAGGATGAATGGTTGATGACTCCTCAAACAGTGAACGCTTATTATAACCCGACTACCAATGAAATCTGCTTCCCGGCAGCTATCCTGCAACCTCCGTTCTTCGATATGAATGCGGACGATGCTATGAACTACGGTGCAATCGGCGTGGTAATCGGCCATGAGATGACTCATGGATTTGACGATCAGGGACGTCAATATGACAAAGACGGAAACCTGAAAGACTGGTGGACAGAAGAAGATGCTAAAAAGTTCGAAGAACGGGCACAGGTGATGGTTAACTTCTTTGACAGTATCGAAGTTGCTCCGGGCGTACACGCAAACGGTAGCCTGACACTTGGAGAGAACATTGCCGACCACGGAGGTTTGCAAGTTTCTTTCCAGGCATTCAAGAATGCAACAGAAGCCGCACCGCTGGAAATTGTTGACGGATTTACTCCGGAACAACGTTTCTTCCTGGCTTACGCTAATGTGTGGGCAGGAAATATCCGTCCGGAAGAGATTCTCCGATTGACCAAACTTGATCCTCACTCATTAGGCAAATGGCGTGTGGACGGTGCTCTTCCTCATATCCAGAATTGGTATGAAGCATTCAAAATCACCGAACAGGATTCGATGTTCGTACCTAAAGAAAAACGAGTATCTATTTGGTAATAGTTTTTGAATAGAGAACATATATGCGAAGAGGCGTTGATTTTCCGTTGAGGAGAGTCAACGCTTTTTTTTATTAATTCACACCTTATTTATTACGTACGATAAACAATATTTCGTAACTTTGCACACCAAATACTTAATAAGCAATTCAATGTCAGAGTCTAAAAGAATAAAAACTGCATTGGTATCTGTATACCATAAAGAAGGTTTGGATGAAATTATTACCAAACTTCATGAAGAGGGAGTAGAGTTCTTGTCAACAGGCGGAACTCGTCAGTTTATTGAATCATTGGGATATCCTTGCAAGGCAGTGGAAGATTTGACCACTTATCCTTCTATTCTCGGTGGTAGAGTAAAGACATTACATCCGAAAATTTTCGGAGGTATTCTTTGTCGTCGTGGTCTGGAACAGGATATGCAACAGATTGAGAAATATGAAATTCCCGAGATAGATCTGGTTATTGTTGATTTGTATCCGTTCGAAGCTACCGTAGCTTCCGGTGCATCTGAAGCAGACATTATTGAAAAAATCGATATAGGCGGAATCTCACTGATTCGTGCCGCAGCCAAGAACTATAACGATGTAATCATCGTAGCTTCTCAAGCTCAATACAAACCATTATTGGATATGTTGATGGAGCACGGCGCTACTTCTTCACTCGAAGAACGTCGCTGGATGGCTAAAGAAGCATTTGCCGTTTCTTCTCACTATGATTCGGCTATTTTCAACTATTTCGATGCCGGCGAAGGTTCTGCTTTCCGTTGCTCTGTTAATAGCCAGAAGCAACTTCGTTACGGTGAGAACCCACATCAGAAAGGTTATTTCTACGGAAATCTGGAAGCAATGTTCGACCAGATTCACGGAAAGGAAATCTCTTATAACAATCTTCTCGACATCAACGCAGCCGTTGATCTGATCGACGAATTCGATGACCTCACTTTCGCTATCCTGAAACATAACAACGCTTGCGGATTAGCTTCCCGTGCTACAGTTTTGGAAGCTTGGAAAGACGCATTGGCCGGTGATCCGGTTTCTGCTTTCGGCGGTGTATTGATTACGAATGGTGTCATCGACAAAGAAGCTGCAGAAGAAATCAACAAGATTTTCTTCGAAGTGATTATCGCGCCGGATTATGATGTGGATGCACTCGAAATCCTGGGACAGAAAAAGAACCGCATCATCCTCGTTCGTAAGGAAGCTAAATTGCCTAAGAAACAATTCCGCGCTTTGCTGAATGGCGTATTGGTGCAGGATAAAGATACTAATATTGAAACGGTAGCCGACCTGAAAACTGTGACAGACAAAGCTCCTACTCCGGAAGAAGTAGAAGATATGTTGTTTGCCAACAAAATTGTAAAGAACAGCAAATCCAACGCCATCGTATTGGCAAAAGATAAGCAACTTCTTGCAAGCGGTGTAGGACAGACTTCGCGTGTAGACGCATTGAAGCAAGCAATAGAAAAGGCCAAATCATTCGGTTTTGATCTGAATGGTGCAGTGATGGCTTCCGATGCTTTCTTCCCGTTCCCCGACTGTGTGGAAATTGCAGATAAAGAAGGTATTACGGCTGTTATCCAACCGGGAGGTTCGGTAAAAGACGATTTATCCTTTGCTTATTGCAATGAGCATGGTATGGCGATGGTAACTACCGGTATCCGTCATTTTAAACACTAAAAATAAGAATTAAGAATGGGATTATTTTCTTTTACACAAGAGATAGCAATGGACTTGGGCACAGCCAATACTATCATCATCACGAACGGAAAAATCGTGGTGGATGAGCCTTCGGTTGTAGCTCTGGATCGCCGTACAGAAAAGATGATTGCCGTGGGGGAAAAGGCGAAGTTGATGCATGAAAAAACCCACGAAAACATACGTACCATCCGTCCGTTGAGAGACGGGGTGATTGCCGACTTCTATGCTTGCGAGCAGATGATGCGCGGTTTGATAAAGCAGGTGAATACTCGCAACCATTTGTTTTCACCTTCTCTTCGCATGGTGATTGGCGTTCCTTCGGGAAGTACGGAAGTTGAACTCCGTGCTGTCCGTGACTCTGCGGAACATGCCGGCGGTCGTGATGTTTATTTGATTTTCGAACCGATGGCTGCGGCAATCGGTATCGGCATCGACGTGGAAGCTCCGGAAGGAAACATGATTGTCGATATAGGTGGTGGATCTACGGAAATTGCTGTTATCTCTTTGGGAGGTATCGTTTCCAACAACTCCATCCGCACAGCCGGTGATGACCTGACAGAGGATATTCGCGAATATATGAGCCGTCAGCACAATGTGAAAGTCAGCGAGCGTATGGCAGAACGTATCAAAATCAATGTAGGTGCTGCTTTAACCGAACTGGGTGATGATGCTCCGGAAGATTATATCGTTCACGGGCCGAACCGTATCACAGCTCTTCCGATGGAAGTGCCTGTATGTTATCAGGAAGTAGCTCACTGTCTGGAGAAATCAATTTCAAAGATCGAAACTGCTATCTTGAGTGCATTGGAAAATACACCTCCTGAACTGTATGCTGATATTGTGCACAATGGTATCTATCTCTCCGGAGGTGGTGCATTGCTTCGTGGACTGGATAAGAGATTGACCGATAAGATCAACATTCCTTTCCATATTGCGGAAGATCCTTTGCATGCAGTTGCCAAAGGTACAGGAGTGGCATTGAAGAACGTAGACCGTTTCTCTTTCTTAATGAGATAAACCGGGGATGAGGAATTTATTAAACTTCCTTCTGAAATACAATTACTGGTTCCTCTTCATCTTATTGGAGGTAGCCAGTTTTGTTTTGTTATTTCGGTTCAACCGTTATCAGCAGAGTGCATTCTTCACTTCTGCCAATACGGTTGTGGGGGCGGTTTATGAAGTTTCGGGAGGGATTTCCTCTTATTTTCATCTGAAATCGGTCAATGAAGATCTGTTGGATCGCAACATGGTGCTCGAACAACAGATCACTAATCTGGAAAAAGCATTGAGAGAGCAGCAGCTCGATTCTATGGCAATCAACAGCATCCGGCAGGTGCCGCAAGCGGATTATCAGTTGTTTAAAGCGCATGTGATAAAGAACAGTTTGAATCTGGTTGATAATTATATCACGCTCGATAAAGGTTCCTCTTCCGGTATTCGCTCCGAAATGGGAGTGGTGGATGGTAATGGGATTGTAGGGATTGTTTATGAAACCTCTCCTTCCTACTCGGTGGTGATTTCGGTACTGAACAGCAAGTCGAATATCAGTTGCAAGATTATCGGCAGTGATTATTTCGGCTACCTGAAATGGGAACATGGAGATTCGCGCTATGCTTATCTGAAAGACTTGCCTCGTCATGCAGAGTTTAATTTGGGAGATACAGTCGTTACCAGTGGTTTCTCTACCGTCTTTCCCGAAGGTATAATGGTGGGGACGGTAGATGATATGTCCGACTCTAATGACGGACTTTCCTATCTGTTGAAAATCAAGCTGGCTACTGATTTCGGTAAGTTGAGTGACGTTCGGGTGGTAGCCCGGACAGGTCAGGAAGAACAGAAGAAACTTGAAAACAAGGTGATGAAAGAATGATTATTACTTATATACATAGAATCGGATGGTTTATCGGCTTGGTACTTCTTCAGGTGCTAATCCTTAATAGTGTACATATTGCCGGCTATGCTACTCCTTTTCTCTATATCTATTTTATTCTGAAATTCAGCTCCGGCACTTCCCGGAATGAACTGATGTTGTGGGCTTTTTTCTTCGGGCTGACCATTGATATATTCTCCGATACTCCGGGAATGAATGCGGCAGCTACCGTATTGCTTGCCTTTCTCCGTCCTTCTTTGCTTCGTCTGTTCATGCCCCGTGATAATCCGGACAGCCTTATTCCCTCTTTCAAGACGATGGGAATCAGTCCTTTCTTAAAATATACTACTGCAAGTGTTTTTGTGCACAGTCTGGCATTACTCTCCATTGAGTTCTTCTCATTTACCAGCATTTGGCTGTTACTGTTGCGAGTGCTTCTTTGCACTATTCTGACTGTAACCTGTATCATAGCTATAGAAGGGATTAAGAAGTAACGATGGCAAAAGATTATATTTTAGAGAAGCGCAAATTTGTAATCGGAGGCATTGCTATCTCCATTGTTTTGATTTATCTGATACGTCTTTTTGTATTGCAGATCACGACTGATGACTACAAGAAGAATGCTGACAGTAACGCTTTTTTGAATAAGATCCAATACCCCTCGCGTGGCGCTATTTATGACCGGACCGGTAAACTATTGGTATTCAACCAGCCGGCATACGACATAACGATCGTGCCAAAGGAAATAGAGAATCTGGACACACTCGATTTATGCCAATCGTTGAATATCACCCGTGCGCAGTTTCTCAAAATTATGAGCGACATGAAAGACCGTCGCCGCAATCCGGGCTATTCCCGCTATACCAACCAGCTGTTTATGTCGCAACTTTCGGCGGAAGAATGTGGTGTCTTTCAGGAAAAGCTGTTTAAGTTTCGTGGCTTTTATATCCAACGGCGTACTATCCGTCAATATTCGTACAATGCTGCCGCTCATGCTTTGGGAGATATCGGAGAAGTCTCCGCAAAAGAAATGGAAGCGGATGAAGAAGGATACTACATCCGTGGGGATTATGTCGGCAAGTTAGGAGTCGAGAAATCGTATGAAAAGTACCTGCGTGGCGAGAAAGGAATTGAGATTCTGCTTCGTGATGCGCACGGTCGTATCCAGGGGCATTATATGGATGGTGAATATGACCGTCCTTCTGTTCCCGGCAAGAACCTGACATTGAGTTTGGATATTGATTTGCAGATGCTGGGCGAACGTTTATTAAAGAATAAGATTGGAAGTATTGTGGCTATCGAACCGGAGACCGGAGAAATCCTTTGTCTGGTATCCTCTCCCAATTATGACCCGCATTTGATGATTGGCCGCCAGCGTGGTAAGAACCATCTGGCCTTGCAACGTGATATGACCAAACCGCTTTTGAATCGTGCCCTGATGGGAGTGTATCCTCCGGGATCTACGTTCAAGACAGCGCAAGGACTGACGTTCCTGCAAGAAGGAATTATCACCGAACAAAGTCCGGCATTTCCTTGCTCACATGGATTCCATTACGGAAGATTGACAGTAGGCTGCCATGCTCACGGATCTCCCTTGCCATTGATTCCGGCTATTGCTACATCGTGCAACTCCTATTTCTGTTGGGGATTGTTCCGTATGTTTGGCGATCGTAAATACGGCTCGCCGCAAAACGCCATTACGGTCTGGAAAGACCACATGGTTTCGCAAGGATTTGGCTACAAACTGGGAGTTGATTTGCCGGGAGAGAAACGGGGGCTGATTCCGAATGCGCAGTTCTACGATAAAGCCTATCGCGGACATTGGAACGGACTGACAGTAATCAGTATCTCTATCGGACAGGGGGAAATTCTATCCACTCCCCTTCAGATTGCTAACCTGGGAGCAACCATAGCTAACAGAGGATACTTTGTGACACCGCATATTGTAAAGGAAATCCAAGATAATCAGTTGGACAGCATCTATCGCGTACCACGTTATACCACTATTGAGAAAAGACATTATGAATCAGTCGTAGAAGGGATGCGTGGTGCAGCCACCGGAGGAACTTGTCGTATGCTGTCAGTGATGGTTCCGGATTTGGAAGCCTGTGGAAAAACGGGTACTGCGCAGAACCGCGGACACGACCACTCGGTATTTATGGGCTTTGCGCCGATGAACAAACCGAAGATAGCTATTGCCGTCTATGTAGAGAACGGCGGATGGGGGGCTACTTACGGAGTTCCTTTCGGCGCACTGATGATGGAACAGTATTTGAAAGGCAAGCTCTCGCCGGAGAACGAGTTGAGGGCGGAAGAATTTAGTAACAGAGTGATATTATATGGTAACGAGGAACGATAGTTTGTGGAAAACGCTGGACTGGGTAACGATTTTTATTTACCTGCTCCTGATTGTTGGCGGATGGTTTAGCGTCTGCGGAGCCAGCTATGACTATGGCGAACGCGACTTCCTCGACTTCTCGACCCGTGCCGGCAAGCAGTTCGTGTGGATTATCTGTTCCTTCGGGCTCGGATTCGTGCTGTTGATGCTGGAAGACCGTATGTATGATATGTTCGCGTACATTATATATGTGGGGATGATTCTCTTGCTCATTGTTACCATCTTCATAGCACCGGACACCAAAGGATCACGCTCTTGGCTTGTCATGGGGCCTGTGAGCCTGCAACCCGCCGAGTTTGCCAAGTTCGCTACGGCCTTGGCGTTGGCCAAATACATGAACTCTTATTCATTCAGTATCAAGAAAGAAAAGTGTGCCTTTATCCTGGGATTCATCATTCTTCTTCCGATGTTATTGATTATCGGTCAGCGGGAGACAGGGTCCGCATTGGTTTATCTTGCTTTTTTTCTGGTGCTTTATCGTGAAGGAATGCCGGGAGTAGTGCTTTTTGCGGGCGTATGTGCGGTAATCTACTTTGTGGTCGGCATTCGTTTTGATGAAGTCTTTATCGCCGATACTCCTACACCACTGGGAGAATTTATCGTATTACTATTGATCTTATTATTTGCCGGTGGTATGGTGTGGGTATATCGTAAGAAATGGTCTGCTACCCGCAATATCATTGGTGGAAGTTTGGCTATATTACTGATTGCTTATTTAATATCCGAATATTGGGTGCATTTTAGCCTCGTTTGGGTGCAATGGACGCTTTGTATTGTGGTGATAGGCTATCTGATTTATTTGGCATTAAGTGAGCGGCAGCGTACTTATTTTCTGATTGCCCTGTTTACAATCGGTTCTGTCGGCTTCCTGTATTCCAGTAACTATGTATTTGATAATGTGCTCGAACCTCACCAGCAAGTCCGTATCAAAGTAGTGCTCGGTTTGGAAGAAGATTTGACCGGTGCCGGATACAACGTGAATCAGTCCAAGATTGCCATCGGTTCCGGTGGGTTGACAGGAAAAGGGTTCCTGAATGGTACGCAAACAAAATTAAAGTACGTGCCCGAACAGGATACCGACTTTATATTCTGTACAGTGGGTGAGGAGCAAGGATTTGTCGGTTCGGCTGCTGTCCTGTTGGCTTTCCTGATTTTGATCTTACGATTAATCTTCCTGTCCGAACGGCAGACTTCCAACTTTGGGCGGGTTTATGGATATTCGGTCGTCAGTATTTTCCTTTTCCACTTATTTATTAATATCGGTATGGTGCTGGGGTTAACCCCGGTTATCGGTATTCCATTGCCTTTCTTCAGCTATGGAGGTTCTTCTTTATGGGGATTTACGATATTGCTGTTTATCTTCCTGCGCATTGATGCAGGACGTGGCAGAAGACTTTAATCTTACTGCTTCTCAATACGGATACCTACATCGCTCAATCCTTGTAACTTTTCATCTTTCATTCCGCTCATAATTTTAATAGTATAATTTGCAGGATGTAAAGGGCGGACAGATGTAATAAAAGTTTCCGATTGGTAAATGCTTCCCCATCCGTGTCCCGTCCATCTTCCGGTAGAGTCAGCCAGGCAGAAAGCAATAGTATCAGTGCGCCATACCGTAGAATCCTGTAGATTCTGACTGATAAATAAATGGAGGTCATGATAAGGATATTCGATACTGTTGCGGACTTCCGCAAAAAGCCGGAGAGTAGTGGGAACGCTGTCAGTTATGGGAATATGAAAAGAGAGTGTATCACTCTTTCCCCATCCCTTGTTGGGAAGGGATTGATAAGAGTGATACACTGTATGTTCATTGCAGGCTGTCAGTAAGCAAGCGCTGAATAGACTCAATATACTATTCTTGAGTAGGCTTTTCATTAGTTGACTGTTTCTCCTGATTCTGATTTCTTTCCGGTCTGGAAGGACGCTCGTGGTTGGGACGACGTTCTTGACGTTCCTGTCCTTGCTGTTCCCGTTGACGGTCTTGTTGTTGCGGACGTTCCTGATTCGACCGTTCCTGTCCTTGTGGACGTTCTTGATTTGATCCTCTTTCCGGACGTCTGTTTTCGTTGTTCCGTCCCTGGTTTTGTCCTCTGTTCCGGTTGTTGTTATTGTTATTTCTCGGGCGGTTGTCTCTTTCCCCTCTGTTGCCGTTTTCTGGCTGTTGCGGGCGGTTTTCATTCTCCCGTTGAGGTTGTTGCGGACGATTTCCACCCTCCGTTTGTTGTTGCGGGCGGTTACCGTTATTATTGTTATTGTTTCCTTTCTTCTTCTTTTTATTGTTCCGGTTAGCGTTATTGCCGCCATCTTTATTATTCCGGCTACGGTCAAAGCGGGTAACGCTTTCCTGTTCCAGTAAGTCAACCGGTTTCTTCGGTTCCGGTTTCTTTTCTTCCTCGATCAAGCTGTCCGGTTTCATCCCTTTTTTATTCATGGAGATGACTTCAAAAGCGCGTTTGCCGCTGATTGTAACCAGATTGGCGGGGAAGTTCTTATCCGTAGAGTAAGAAACCTGATTGCTTAGAATATCTGCTTTGAAGAAATAGAAAGTACCATCTTTCGTTTCCAACTCTATCTCTCTCGAAGGAAGTCGTTTTTGCGCTTCTACATAACAGTCTACTTCATAGTTCAGGCAACATTTCAGTTTAGCACACTGTCCGGCAAGTTTTTGCGGATTTAGTGAGATGTCCTGAAAACGGGCGGCACTGGTAGACACAGAAACAAAACTTGTCATCCATGTGGCACAACACAGTTCGCGTCCGCAAGGGCCAATTCCGCCGATACGTCCGGCTTCCTGACGGGCACCGATTTGTTTCCTCTCGATACGTACACGGAAAGCTTCGGCCAATACTTTGATTAACTGACGGAAGTCTACCCGTTCATCGGCGATGTAGTAGAAGATAGCCTTATTACCATCTCCCTGATACTCCACGTCACCGATTTTCATATCCAGATTGAGGTTCAATGCAATTTGGCGTGCGCGGATCATGGTAGCGTGTTCTTTGGCTTTGGCTTCGTTGAACTTCTCCATATCCACTGGTTTGGCTTTCCGGTAAACACGTTTGATTTCCGTATCTGCCTTGAAGTTTGCTTTCTTCATTTGCAGGGGAACAAGCCGGCCGGTTAATGTAACTACTCCGATGTCATGGCCCGGAGCAGCTTCTACGGCAACTATATCTCCTTTTTCCAGTTTGATCTTGTTGCTGTTCCGAAAATATCCCTTCCGGGTATTCTTGAATTGCACTTCTACCATGTCACTCTCCTCCGCATTGCCCGGTATGTCAGCCAGCCAGTCGTAGGTATTCAGTTTTTTATCTTGTCGGGAACATCCTTTGCAGCAAAGGCCACCGCTCCCATTATGAAGTTTATATTCCATAAGTTATATATTTATTATTGCTTCAACAGTACGATCATCTTCAGCGAGAAGTCGAAAAATACCATTTTAGCATTTACATTTTGTTCTATATGTAGTTGCGCTTCGCTTAATTCGTCCATGATGCCCATCACGTTAC
>OKXB01002735.1_pt1 | contig 13357 bp, 6 predicted proteins | sample 1601731 | NCBI WGS metagenome assembly OKXB01 (sample SAMN04414077, study PRJEB24778) | human gut metagenome | material: faecal | host: Homo sapiens | reverse complement strand
TGGACTCGATTGGGTGTAACTCCACAAGTGGCAGAACGTTTCCGTGCTTTCAAGCAAACGGTACTTCAAAACAGAGGAAGTGCCGCATTACCCAATAAGCTGCATGCCGGTTTCGGTAATACATACTGGTATTATTATATGTTCAAAAAATAAAACAATATGAAGAACTCTATCTTATTCCACATATTTTTGCTTTGTATCTGCTGCATGGCCTGCACCGGCACAACTAAAGAACCGGTTGCCGATGTAACGCTGGACGAACTACCGTCTATCTTTCCCGATTACGCCGATGTCACCATTCCCCCACATATCGCTCCCTTACGTTTTCAGTTATTGGAACCGGGAGACGAAGCAATAGCCGTACTCAGCTGCGGCAATGAAAAGATGATAACGGCAGCTTCCGCTGACGGACAATTTCTCTTTTCAGAAAAAGAATGGAACAAATTACTAGACAAGGCTGTCGGAAAAGACATTAATGTAAAAGTATATCGAAGAGAAAAGAACGAATGGCAAAGCTACCCCACTTTTCTGTGGCATGTATCTGCCGACCCGATAGACGAGTATCTGGCCTACCGACTGATAGAACCGGGATATGAATTGTGGAATAAAATGGGAATCTACCAACGTCATCTCACCGATTATGAACAAACACCTATCATTGAAAACAGCCTGACAAACCATAACTGCATGAATTGCCATTCCTTCTGTCAGCAAGACCCGGAGAAAATGTTGTTCCACATGCGTGCCGAACTGCCGGGTACTTACATTATAAATGGAAAGAGCATAGAAAAACTGGATACGAAAGCCGGTGAAAAAGTGCAGTCATTGGTTTATCCGTCATGGCATCCTACGGGCAACTTTGTGGCTTTCTCCGTCAACAATACCCGTCAGTCTTTCCACATGAACGATAAAAACCGGATTGAAGTCTATGACCTGTCTTCCGACGTGGTAGTATATGATGTCAATAAGCATGAAGTAGTGACCGACTCGCTGATATTCTCCAATAAAGCCTTTGAAACTTTCCCCACTTTCTCACCGGACGGCAAAACACTTTATTTTTGTTCGGCTCAGGCGAAGGAACTTCCCAAAGACTTCAAATCAGTGAAATACAGCCTTTGTTCTATCAGCTTCGACCCCGAAACCCGCCGTTTCGGTCATCAAGTCGATACACTTTACAGCAGTGAACAAGCCACTGTCCAAATAACCGGAACAGAACACAAAAGTGCCTCCTTCCCCCGGGTTTCTCCCGATGGAAAACAACTTGTCTTTACACTGTCCGAGTATGGAAACTTTTCCATTTGGCATAAAGATGCAGATTTATATAGAATAGATTTGAATTCGGGTGTCATGCACCGTATGGATGAAGTAAACAGTGACGATGTGGAAAGCTACCATTCATGGAGCAGTAACAGCCGTTGGCTTGTTTTCAGCAGCCGGCGCATTGACGGTCTTTATACACGTCCGTATCTGGTACATATTGATGAAAACGGAACGTCTGGCAAACCTTTTGTCCTCCCGCAAAAAGGCCCTGATTTCTACTCACGCTTCATGTTCTCATATAATATTCCTGAATTTGTAAAAGGTAAAGTAGAAGCCGAGGCACATACTATCGCAAACACTGCACGCAAGCCGGGAAATAGAATCAGAATGGGGAAATAATAGACGTCAGAAAGCACGCTTCAACACGTACGTCCGCATGAGGCTACACGTACGTACGTGTGGCCTCATGCGGACGTACGTACAGGCCTATACGTACTAATGTGTTTTTTCACTCAAAAGAATGTGTGAATAGATACTCCTCCTATTCACTGAAGCATTCTCATTATAGGCGTTTCTGCGAGATAGGAGGAGTTGCAACAGTCTCAATTACGGACTATTACTTTTAGAATTAAGATTGTATTATAAAAACTCTAAGAAAGAATCAGAAATTAAAAGGGGTACTCTTTACATAAGCCTTATACTTCTTTATCATACCCGGATACGACTCTTCAGCACGTGGCAGATAACGGAAACCGGAAACTTTTACGTCTTCTCCCAAACTTATTACAAACTGGTGAGGATATTTATTTCCATCACGAGTGCTCCAATAGGTAGATTCCTGCAAATCATATATTTTATCGGCAGTAAAGTTGCCCCAACTTGTGCTTTCACTATCAGCATATTCAATCTTCCAATGCTGACGGGAAAGCGGCTTACCATTTTCATCCAACAAATAGAACTCGGCCACGGCAGCATTGTCTTTTCCATCTTGCGCACTCAATGCCTCCAGACAGAAATAACGTCCTGCAACAGTTTTTCCAAATTTAACTTCCTGCCAGCCGTTACCTGCTGACAATTCGCCAACGGCAACCGGGCTCTCGCCTTTCAGATTAAGATTTTGCCCTTTAGCGCGATGGGTGGCGGGAGCCTCAGCGCGTAACATATCAAGAATAGGTTTCTTTAATCCCGATACCGTTGCTTTCTCAGGTCCCAGCAAATCAAGAACAATGATTTCATTCTTACCTTTTTTCAGCCAACAGCCAGGCATGAACAAAGTTTGCTGCGGTCCGATTTTCCAAAAACGTCCCATCGCCTTTCCATTAAACCAAACCATTCCTTTTCCCCACGTTTGCATATCTAGAAAAACATCTCCTACTTGGTCTAACTCAAACGTTGCACGATAGTATGCAGGTGCATCAAGTTTTTCACCCTCCACATATTTCTTTGACTCTGCAAAGTCGTGAGCAACCGGGAAACTATAAACTTCCCAATTCTTCAACTCCCGTTTATCCGTCTCGGTCAGCAGTTCAACCTTATCCGTAATTCCCTTACGGTCATGGATAGCCACATCAAAATTAACACGTCCCATCGCTTCAACCAGAATATCAAGTCGGGTACCTTTCTGCAGCGAAGGAAGTACCAACGAATTCTGTCCGCGTCTGCGATCCAGACGTCCCAACAGTTTGCCATCGGCGTACACTTGTGCCCAATCGTGTACTTCATCTATTAACAAAGTAGTACCTTCCTTCACTTCCGGCAAAGAGGTGCGATATAAAATCGTTCCCCAACCTTGGTCGAACTGCTCCATCGGTTTGATATCCTCTGAAAGTTTCGGTTCGGGCAGATTGTCAAATAACGGAGCCACTTCCTTCAAAGCAAATTCGGGAATCTCAATTACCGGATAAGCAGCCGGAACATCGGGTATCACTTGTGCTGAGTCGGCATACTGCATCAACATCTCCCGCAACTTATAATATTTAGGAGTTGCCCAACCCGCTTCACTGATAGGAGCATCATAATCATAAGAACTACACATGGCAGAATAAGCAGGACTATTTGCTCCTCCCCAATGTCCAAAAGTAGTTCCTCCATGCGTCATATACAGAGAAAAAGAGATATGGCGGTCAAGCATATCTTTAATGCCCGAAACCATTGTCTCAGCATCACGAGTTTCATGTTTACGTCCCCAATGGTCAAACCATCCGCTCCAAAACTCGCTACACATTAAAGGTGCATTGGGACGAGCTTCTTGCAATTTTTTTAAACTGTGCATCAATATTGGCTCCTGTTCCGAAATTAATTGTCCAAACTAAATCATCCAATCCGTTACGTTGGAAAGTAGAACTCCAGTCACACTGAAACAGAGGCACATCTGTAAAACCGGCTCCTTTGACTATATCGCGTATGTTGGCAATATATTCTTTGTCAGTAGCATAGGCTCCATATTCATTTTCTACCTGTACCATAATGATATTCCCTCCGCGGCTCACCTGCAAATCCGCCAGTTCCTTACCAATCTCATTCATAAAGCATTTTGTTCTTTCAAGGAAATAGGCATCATTGGTACGAAGCTTGATATCTTTCTTTTTCAACAACCACCAAGGTAATCCTCCCATCTCCCATTCCGAACAAACATAAGGACCGGGACGCAACATGATATACATTCCATGTTTCTGTGCCAAACGGCAAAATGCAGCTATGTCATTCTGCCCTTTAAAATCAAACTCGCCCTCTTTTTGTTCGTGGATATTCCAAAAAGCATAAATACAAATAGTATTCATGCCAAGTGCCTTACACATCTGTATACGATGTTCCCAATACTCGGCAGGAATACGGGTATAATGCATCTCGGCTGCTTTTATCAGAAAAGGGTTTCCATCCAATAAAAATGTTTTATCACCAATAGAAAAAGTATGTTTCTCCTTTTGTATGGGACTACATCCCATAAATATCAAAGAACAAAGGAAGAAAAACAAGACAAAGACTTTACTTGATTTTTTCATAATACGACATTAATAAGCTGATTGTTTTAAAGTACAAAGATAAAAACAACCCTTCTTTCCTAATTTAATTTGCCGGAAAGAAGAGTTGCACAAAACGGAACTAATAAATAAAACTCTAGGAATATCAGGTACTGAACATACAGCTTTATTCCACTCTCAGTGTCACTTTACCTTTTATTATGTCATTACTCTTAATCGGTTTCCGATAAGGAGCATAATATCCGTCCAAAAACATTTCGTTGCCGGCAGTTACAAAGTCGGCAACAAGGAAACAGATTTTATCTTTTCCCAACCAAGAACGCCAATGCTGCTCACCATTTGAACAAGCCGTTACTTTATGCCCGTTTCCGTCACACAATCCTGCATACCAAATATTTCGGCGAGTAGCCCGAAAGTCATTGCTACCCAATTCATTAAAGTCTTTGCTCCACGACCACGAAGGTTGTATTCGCGGATTTGTTTGTGCAGGAAGACCCTGATAAAATAAATCGGCAGTACCTACCGGACGGCTGATATGGTCATCAGGATACACACTCCACATTCCCTTACGACGCCAAAACGTCTGGTCATAGCTTTGTGGTGCCTCAAAAACCAAGCCCCATTGTCGCGGATTTACATTCTGTAAAGCTTTAAAATGATAGTCAACTGCCAATTCACCATTAGCATTAACCGTCAAACGATAACTGCCTTCAAACTCCTTATAGCTTCCTGTTACAGTTACTATTACATTATTTTCTTCCTTATATGCCTTTACTTCCACTGCGTTCCAATCTGAACATAAATCGTTATAAATAGGCGTATTAGCATTGTGATTGGGATAACATCCACCTCCAGTCAACGGAAGCGCCATCAACCATGGACCGCCTTTCAAGACTTCTTTTCCTGCCTTCCTCAGAGACAAGATTTGCCCATTAAATCTGCTGATTTCACAACAGAAATTCTTTCCACTGATTACATAAGCCTTTTTACCGACTTTCAGTTTAGTCGGCTGCGACAACCATTGAGGCAGCTCATTTTGTTTTTGTTCTCCTACCGGTATCAGATATTCATCAACAATAAACCCACGAGGATCAGTAAATGACAAATAAAGTTCATTTGCCTTATCGGGATTGGCTATTGGTATACGTATCCTCCCATCTTCCGAAGGAGAAATGGAAGCAGAAACCGTACCCTGTTCCTCGCCATATTGATAAGCAATCTTTATCTCATCCATATTCAGGTAAGTATATCTGTTCTCCACATCCACAACCAATTCATTGGCAGGTGAAAGAGCTTCGGTAAGAACTTTGACCGAACTATAAATTTTCTTCATATCCCAATATTCCGGTTTGGGGCGACGCCAACCGTCAATAGGCCCCCAAGCTCCATACCCGACAGCATTCCCGTCAGGCAATTGGAAGATATCATCAATGCCCGACCAAATAGAACCGCCCAGCACTCCTCGGGTCTGATACATATTTTCCCAAGTAGGAGCCAAAGCCAATGCCCAATCACTACGTATCCCCGGGTCGGTCACCAGTTCACTGCGGTTATAAACATTTAAATGGCAATACTCTCCATAAATCATGGGGCGATTACTCTGCGCAGCCACTTTATAGCCATTAGGCCCGGGATAATGAATATTCGCAATAGGAGCAGTACTTCCCTGATTATTAAAACCTCCATACGCCTGGTCGTGAAACGTATGCGGACGAGTAGAATCGGCTTTATACACATATTCTTGTATTTGGGCAAATTCTTTGTTCCAATAAGACTCATTAGCCATAGACCAAAACAAAACAGAAGGGTGATTACGATAAAAATGAATCGTCTCCATATTAGCTTGGAGTATATAAGGATAGTATTGGCTATCTTGATAATTGAGTGTTTTCCAATTTTCATTGGCATGATGTCCCACCCAGCAAACCGGAGATTCTACTTCGACAAACATTCCCAGTTCATCACAGATATCCAGCATTTCCTCACAAGGAGGATAATGTGAAGTACGGACAAAATTACAGTTGGCGGCACGATAAAGTTCAATATCCTTTCGTTGCAACATTGCCACGACACGCCCCGTCAAAGGATGCATCTCATGTCGGCATACTCCCCGCAACTTAACAGCACGCCCATTTACAAACAACTCATTTCCACGAACTTCTATCTCACGAAAACCAAAACGTTTCTCCACGGTTTCTATCACTTCGCCATTTAGACAAAGCTCCATTCTCAACGTATAAAGATTAGGCTGTTCATTATTCCATAACAGCGGGGCAGTAACAGTATCCGAAAGAAGCCCCTTCCAAGTCTCTCCGACAGCCAGTTTCGGAAGACATCGCTCTATGACATTAGGCAAACCATTGACAGACAATCGCAATGTCAATCCACTCTGCACGTAAGTTGCCTTATTCACTACAGCAGTCTCTATCTTCAGAACCGCATTCCGATATTCACTATCCAAATCTGTTACAATACGCAAATCCGACACATGGGTTTGAGGAACAGCCATCAGTGTCACCTTTCTGGTAATACCTCCCAACTGATGGGCGGCATACTGAGTCAGACTGCCCAGCATATCAGCCAAAGATTCGCTTCTTACAGCAAGTGCCAACTCATTAACGCCCGGTTTTAAATACTCTGTCGCATCTATCTCATATACAGTCATCCCCCCTAAATGATAACCTGCTTTCACTCCATTTAGATAAACATAGTATTCACTATGCACTCCGTCAAAGCGTAATTTGACATTCTTATCTTTCCAATCTTCCGGCAAAACAAACGACTTACGATAACCTGCATACGCCATCGAGTCCACCTTAAATCCCTGCATCGACCATTGGCCGGGAACAATAACAGACCTCCACCCGGAAGAATCCGGGTGTTTATAAAACTCTTTTTCAGGCTGAGGATTAAACTGCCATGTTCCATTCAAAGACAAAACCGGCCGATAAGTACCCGTAACACTTTTAGGAAGAACCGTATAAACCGGCAACACTTTTTCAACATCCACATCCGTATCAATACGATAAGTCTGCACATTTCCCAATGCCTCTTTCTCTTTACCTTCAAAAGGAACCGGAGCTTTAGTATTGGAGGAATAAAGGTTTAATTCGGAAACAATGGCATTTGCTCCTTTTCCGGCCACTTCAAACACCAATACCAACTGACTGTAAGCATAAGCTTTACGTGGTAAGTCCAACAAATATCTTTGCTCCTTTCCCGCTTCCAACGTCACATTCTGTATTTCATTTCCATCTACCACAATACGTTGTTTACGTTCATGGTCAGCCAGATAAACCACCTCCAATTGATAGTCGGCATGAATATCCAAATGATTAAAAGCATAAATCACTTTTCCACCGAAATTGCATGTTATAGCTTCCTTACTACCTTTTACCTCGGAAGGCATCGTATAGTTCTCTCCTTTTATTAAAAAAGGCTGCGCACCGGGTACACCACAATCATTGGCTGCAACCCTCGTCAATGAACTTTCCTGAGCAAGTGCCGGCAATGCTCCTATAAGCATTGCTCCGACTATTGCCCCAAAACGTTTCAATCTCTTTATTATATTAACCTTCATCATAAAATGACGCACACTTTTTTATTCGATTATTTCATTCTCAGATTTATCTGTCCGTAGCAAGGCAGAGCTTCCAATGTCTTACAATAATTTCCCCATGCTATTTCAGGATAATCCCAACGATTATTTGTGTATAAAATCAATTGTTCATCGGCACGTTTGTTTATCCGACAAGCTACTGAAGCATCTTTTGAGATGACCGATATACGATGTTCGGAATCTGTTTCCGTAGAAAGTGAATAATAATAAATATTCTCTTTCATACCTTTTGCCATTTGTGTAAGAGGCTGCTTACAATTGGCACCGGCATCTGCCCAATAATAATAGTTGTGCGTATCAGCCTGCCAAACTTGAACCGGTTTTTCGCCGTATGCTGCCTGTTTAGACTGATAAAGGGAAGTACGACCTTCATTTCCGGCAAATTCACCCTCAGGATAATAATTCCAATACCCTTTACGCTTCCAATCCAAGTGTTGGATCGCATCCGACAAATAGAAAGACAACCCCGTCTCACGCAAGAAACCATTGGGCACACCGGAAGTTTGGTAATTAACCGACAACTCTCCTTTAGGAGATATCAATATATCAAACTCCGCTACAACTCCCCAGTAATTGCCGACAAGCACTACTTTGACTGTTCCGTTCTCTTTCTCAGTGTAACTGAATGATGTTTTTTTCCAGTCCGAATCTGAAATCGTAAAATGATTGGCCATTTTACGAACCTCTGCACCTGTCAAATGATTCAGGTTAACATAAAGATTAAGGAACGGACCTTTTTCTATTATCACTTGCTCACCGGCTTTAGCATTGACTATTAACCCTGTAGCCTTATCAAAAGGTATTTCAAAGCCTTCCCCTCTTATAATCAGTTTATCACCATTATCTGTTACAATCAGCTTTTCTCCGCCAACCACAGCAGGATAGTCTATCTTTTCTACTCCCAATACAAGACGATAAGCATCAATCAAATCTCCTTCCGAAGTAAAGAACTCTACCAACAGCTTCTCACCCTCTTCCCATTGCTCGGCAGGAATTGTCAACAGACCTTTCTGATGAGGCTCGACACAAGTCAGTTTCAAAGACTTCCTCGTTCCTTTGTAAGTATAAAATGCACTTATTTCATCCAGGTCGGTATGGTCAAAACGGTTATATACAGTCAACATCAGTGGTTGCCCGGCAGTAAAAGAAAGATTGTCATCTGCCAGTAAACGCACAGGTGAATAAGCTTTCTTGGTAGACCAAAATTCCGGTTTCGGACGTCTCCATACGTCTACAATACCCCATTCTCCGTATCCGACACAGTTCCCTTGATAATTTTCAGGTTTGGCAGTGTGGGCAAACTCTTTCCAGAATGCAGTTCCAACCTTAGGCTGAGGTAATGCAAACACTTCATCCACATATCCCCAAATAGCTCCTCCCAATCCGCCCGGCGCATTGTACAAGCCATCCCACATCATATCAATAGATTTCCCCCAGAATTCACGGATATTAGGGTCGGTCTGCAAAGTGGCATAGGTGTAACAAGCCGGATGAGCCCACTCATCGTATAATGCCGGCATACCATGTCCTTGAAAATTACGGGTAGACATCCCCCATTGGTTGATATCGCCATACACATTCTGATAGTGCATACTCAGGATATCAAATATTTTAGCCTTCTTTTCCACAGCCGAACCCGGATAGCTGAAAATAACGGGGCGCGTGGTATCCGTAGCCTTCACCCAATCCCAGCACAATTGGAAATTAGTACCATAAGCACTTTCATTACCGATGCTCCAAAACAAGACAGAAGGATGAGAACGGAAAGCTTTCACCATTTCCTGACATTGTCCCAAGTAACGGTCGGCATAAGCCGAATCACTCTGTGTATTACCCGGAGCATAATTCTTCTGCCGATAAGTATCAACAAAGCAAACAGCCGTTTCACTTTCCACATATACACCATAACGGTTACAAAACTCCAAAAAACGTTCCGAAGGAGGATAATGAGAAGTACGGACAAAGTTCATATTAGACTGCTTAAAGAGCAATACATCCAGACTATCCAATTCAGCAGTAGTGGTACGCCCCAATGTAGGATGGATATCATGACGACAAGCTCCGCGCAGTTTCACCTGACGGCCGTTAACCAACATACGGTCTTTAACAATCTTCACATCCCGAAAACCGATACGGCGGTCGAAACGAGACAGTTCTCTATCATCCTTGTACACTGCCACTTCCAATGTATACAGATTAGGATGTTCCGCATCCCATTTCAATGGGTTTGCTACAGGCAACGAGAACGTATTTTTCCCTTTCGCCAACTTAAAACGGCTTTGCGGCAACTGTACATTTCTGCCTTCCTTATCCTTCAACTCCAATCTTGCTTCCGCACCTTCTTTACCGATAAACTCACAAGCAAAACGCAACTCGGCATCTTTATAAAGTGAATCCAAATGGGTTTCCACACTCACATCATACAGGTGAGATTCAGGTAAAGCGAACAATGTGACATCACGAAGTATGCCGCCAATAGGATGATGTGCATATCCGGAAGCATAAGAAATCTCGTCTAAACGGTCTTCTACCTCCAATTGAATTTCGTTCTTCTTCCCTACACGCACCAGCGAAGTAATATCAGTTTCCCAACGGGTAAAACCACCATGATGCTCACGAACAAATTTACCATTTACACTCAACTTGGCATGACTGTATACGCCGTCGAAACGCAAAATAACCTGCTTTCCCGCATAGTCGGCCGGTATGATAAATGTCTTCTTATAAAAGAACGGTTTATCATGTTCAATGGCAAATCCTTGCATAGCCGCTTCGCCGGGCACTTGAATAGTAGTCCACCGGCTTTGGGGAGAATATTTAAATGCCCATGTTCCGCTTAATGACATGACAGGTTGCTGCACTCCTTCCAACTGTGAAGGCAAGATATAACTTCGCCCCGAACAGACAGCAGCGGATGCTGCATTCAGGGAAGAATATGAAAGCAGGCAAATACCTGCCATTAATAAAGTCTGTTTTATCGTTATCATAATGATATAAATAAGGTTAGTACTCTTTTTACCACCAAAGCCAATAGAAACCAATCAAAATGGCAATGATGATGCAAGAAAAAATATTAAATAACTTACTTGTATGAAACAACGAAGCATGAATAGCGGAGCATTGGCCGGATGAGCGGTTACGTCTGCCTAGCATAATGATAAGACCGCAGCATAATAAAAAGACAATGCCCATTCTATCCATCCACGGCAAAGCCGGACAAAGTATTTTCAGCAAAGCAGAAAATACAAATGCCCCCAGTGCTGCCGAAAGCGCACCGTTTGCCGTTGCTCTCCGATAAAAGAAACCGGCAAGAAAAATAGCCAATGCACCCGGACTCACAAATCCGGTAAATTCCTGAATATAATGAAACGCCTGATCCAACCCCGAAAGTAAAGGAGCGATACACACTGCCACCAACAACGAAACAGCACTTGCCCAACGTCCGGTACGCACCAACTCGGTCTGTCCTGCTTTAGGACGAAAATAGGAACGATAAATGTCCATTGTAAAAATGGTGGAAATGCTATTCATCATTGATGCCAGCGAACTGACAATCGCTGCCGTCAGAGCCGCAAATGCAATTCCCTTTACCCCCACAGGCAGCAGATTGCTCAGCAACCAAGGATAGGCTTCATCCGACTTTTCCAGAGGAGCATTCAAAGCAAATGCCGCAATGCCCGGAATGACGACCAGCAACGGAATCAATAATTTGATGAAACCGGCAAACAACATACCGTTTTGTGCCTCGCTCACCGATTTGGCTGCCAACGCACGCTGAATAATGTACTGGTTGCATCCCCAATAATATAAATTGGCAACCCATAACCCTCCTATAATAACCGATACCCCGGGAAGATCCATATATCCGGGATGTGACTTATCAAGTATAAGATGGAACTTATCTTCCGCCTGTTCACAAAGATTGGTAAACCCTGAAATAACCCCTTCCCCATTGCCCAGCATATCGAGTGCAATGTAAGTGGTTATCAATCCGCCGCCTATCAAGAACACAACCTGGATAACATCGGTCAACGCCACGGCTTTCAGTCCTCCGTAAATGGAATAAATTCCGGCAAAGGCTGCCAATCCTATTATCCCTGCCAACATAGGAACTCCCATAATATTCTCAATGGTCAAGGCACCTAAATAAAGAATAGAAGTTAAATTGATAAATATGAATACCGCCAACCAGAAAAAAGCCATCACCGTCTTCACCCGGCGGTCGAAACGCTCCTCCAAGAATTGTGGCATCGTAAAGATTTTCTTCTCCAGAAAAACAGGAATAAAAAACTTAGCCACAATCAGCAGCCCCAACGCCGCAATCCACTCATACGTCGCCATAGCCAATCCGATGGCATAACCAGACCCCGACATACCAACAAACTGTTCTGCCGAGATATTGGATGCTATAATAGAGGCCCCTATTGCCCACCAAGCCAATCCCCTGCCGGCCAAGAAATAGTTATTGGCATCCTGCGCCTCCCCTTTAGAACTACGTGAAACATAAAGTCCTACAAGCAAAATAAGCAAGCAGTAGGCTATAAAGATAATCAAATCAATCGTTGATATATTCATGCTGTCGTCCTCTTAGCGGATTATAAACGGATAATGATTCTCTCCCGGAGCAACTCCGGGTATATCGGCCACAAACAAACTGCCACTCAGTGGATAGGCTTGTATCTCGGCTTCCGACAAACCGTCTCTGGCCGTTGTTATGAACAACTGATTACGCTCCTTACCACCAAATGTGCACGAAGCCACATTGGGAACAGGAACTTCTATTTTATCAACCAGTTGTCCCGTTGCCGGACTCCAAACATACACGCCGAATCCTCCCCAATGAGCCACCCACAAAAGTCCGTTAGCATCAATGGTCATTCCGTCTGGCACTCCATACTCCATAGGAACCTGTACAGCAGTACGAATAAAATAAATAGCACCGGTCAAATAGTCATAAGCATATTCTTCAATGCATCTTCTGCCGGAATCAGCATAATACATACGGTCTCCTTTCCGGTTCCAAACAATTCCGTTCGGGATACTTTGTTGTCCCAAAACAGATGCCAAAGATAAATCATTATCCACACAATACAAACTTCCGTTTCCATTATGTTCACTGCAATGCATCACTCCGCACCAGATACGACCTTCCGGAGATGCCTTACAGTCATTGGTACGCCATTGCGGATGCAAACATGGAAGCTCAATCAATGTCCTATATGTCCTTTCTTTCAAGTCATAAGCGATAAAGCGGTTTTTCATTGCCAGCAGCACTTCATGGTCATGTCCCTTCCAAGGAATAATAGAAGTTACCATTTCCGGAAAGGTATGTTCTTCCACCGTACCTTCATTGGAACCATATTGATATAAAATCCCATTATCAATGTCCACCCATAACAAACATTCTAAACCAGGCATCCATGTAGCGGCCTCGCCGGTCCGGTTATAACACCGATGTAATAGAGTTGCATTCATCATCATCTATATTAAACTACCT
>OKXB01002729.1_pt1 | contig 13382 bp, 9 predicted proteins | sample 1601731 | NCBI WGS metagenome assembly OKXB01 (sample SAMN04414077, study PRJEB24778) | human gut metagenome | material: faecal | host: Homo sapiens | reverse complement strand
TACAGACTTAAGCAGACGAAATTGTTAAACAAAAAAAATTAAAAGAGGAAAATATCCTTTTTCACGTTCCAATATTTTGATATTTTTGCTAGTGCCAGAGGCCCATTTTTTAATTATTATCTGGTACATTTTCTGATTATTATTTACAGTTTATATTTAACTCACACTAAATAATATTCTGTAAAAATCAAAGACTGGCTATTTGGCCGAAAAAATAAGAGAAAAGCTCACGTAAAGTAAAACTTTTCTCTTGATTTATAAGAAAGGGGGGAATATTTACGGAATATCCTTGGAGATTCACTCCATCATCGACAAAGAGCATCTTCGACTTGCTTCTTGGCGACAGTTGCGAGGTATTCAATACACCGCTCTCAAGTCTTCGTCTTCAACTTTTTTATATGGAGTAAATCAAATGCCCCCCATAACCTACCAAAAGAACATTGTGCCATTTTATCTGGTGAAGTATTAAGCCATGGTGAGCGTTTACAATTATAGCTTGTCATCGTTAAATCAGGCTCACCTTTCTTTGTAAAACAATTATGACACCATTGTTTCAATTCGCACTCTTTCTCAATATATTTGTTTCCATGAGGGTCTGTTCTAACAGCATCACTTGTGAACATAAGATTGTAAAATTGATGTAAACACAAGAACCAGTCGGCATCAACTTTCAAACCTTCACATGACCGAGGGAGAAAGTTATACACTAAATCTGCACTTGTTTTCACTGATAAGCAACCCAATGTGCCAATCGTGGTTTTAAATGCTTCATTTCTAAATAATCTTCCTCCACATGCTATATCCAAGAAGAGTGTCGGACGTTTGGTTCGATATGCCAGAACATCATCAAATGTTCGCCCAATAATTGTTTCTATCTGCTCCCAATATGGATGTGTAAAATAATCACACATCTGTTTCTTTGCGAGACTATTAGTTTTCATATACTCACAAATCCATGGCATATTCCTTCCAAATCTATTTCCAATGGTAGGACCAAGGCCTATCAGATAGATTAATGCAGGTGTTATCTGGCATGATATTGTTTGTAACTCCTCTAACAAATAGTATAAAGCATTTCCTGGAAGCGAATACATCAAACAAATATCACATATTGCTATCAATGACAGATCATCAAGCATTCTTCCTAACTTGTATTCTGTAACTTTCTGAACTACCATATAGGGACAGTCTCCACCTTTGGCCAACACATCAGTATAGATATGGTTTTCTATCAAGTAAGCCATTGATTCAGAAATTGCAAGTTCACCGACCGCATACTTATACTCCGTACCGTTTTTATCCTGAAAAATAAATATAGCTTGGGCTCCCCCTTTCACATGCGTTCCATTCGCTAGGTTAATCGTAACATTAACCAAACTGAAAGATACAGGAGTTACAATATTGGGAGTAATGTCTTTTCCGGATTTATTTTTTACTTTAAAATCACCTTTACAGAGCTTTAAGCTAGAAGCGTTAGGCTTCATATTATAAGCCCATGTATCATTTGGATCCAGAGGTAGTTTCAATTTATTCTTATGCCTAGCAACATCACCAACAATCCATTTGACCTGATCTACAATCGTTTCTATACGGGCGTTCCCTGAAACCGTTGTAAGGTCTTGCAGATAGTGTATATATTCATGTAAGAAGGCAGCTTCTGTACGTTCGTCAAACGGCATCCGCATCAATGCATCCAGATAGTCTGGTGTATCTACCTCCATACATAGAAATGAAGGATAATACGTATTCTTGGCACTTTCCTTTCTTTGATACATAATGCTATTTTATTATTACTTTATTAATATAACGTGAGTTAGATATAAATAGACAATTATCTATTTAAAAATCAGGAAAATAGCGATAAAATCATTGAATTTATAGTGTCAAATTATAACATTTAAACGATTATCACCATGTTCTCAAAGTCCAAAATTACAGAGATTTATTGTATAGCAGAGGATTTTTGCAAGGAATTTGCGTTGCAACAGGGAAAATATATGGTTGAAGACAAGGAACACAAGCACCGCAACAAACCTAACCGTATGAATGATACGGAAATAATTGTTATTCTTATCCTATTCCATTCAGGCGGCTTCCGGTGTTTCAAGCATTACTATAAGGGATATGTCTGCAAGCATCTGACACACCTGTTCCCCTACCGTGTGTCCTATAGCCGTTTTGTAGAACTGGGAAGGAAATATGCTTCCTCTGGTTGTCTTTATCAAGAAAGTCAAGTTGGAAACCTGTACGAGCGTCAGCTCTGTCGATTGCCCCCCTTGCGTGTCTGCCGTAACTAACGGGTACTAATTTACAAGATCTTAGAAGGACTTTCCGAGCGAGGAATATGTTCCATGGGATGTTTTTTCGAGTTCAAACTTCACCTGATGACTGTCTCCAGCAGTTCAAGTTTGCAAGAAAATCCCAACAGTACAAGGAAAAAAGGAACCTGGTTGACTTTGATGACCTGCTTATCCTGACCTATATCCACGCTTCACAGCATCAGGACAGGCTGAAGAAATATTCCTGGATTCAGATTGACGAGGTTCAGGACCTCTCCCCTTTCCAGTTCGGAATCATCGATCTGTTTACTGACCATTCTAAGGAAAACGTGACTCTTTATCTCGGTGACGAACAGCAGGCAATCTTCTCATTCATAGGCGCAAAACTCGCAACGCTTGAATGGTTGCGTGAACGCTGCGGAGAGAACATGCACCGCCTTTATTTCAACTACCGTTCTCCGAAATATCTCTTGGATGTCTTCAACACATACGCCAACATGGAGCTTGATGTTGACCCTCATTTCCTGCCCAAGACGAACAATCTTGCTGAAGCTGGACAGAATTCCCTCTGTATCATGTCCGCTTCCGATAAGGACGCTGAAGTAAGGCTTGTGGCTGAAAGTGTTGGTAATTTCTGTACCTCACATCCTGATGAAAGAGTGGCAGTTCTTGTGCCTTGGAACAAGGATGCCGACCAGATATCCCGTGAACTCTCCGACCGCAATATCCCCCACTTCAAGATTTCTGGAATAGACCTTTTCACTACCCGACAGGCGCAGCTGCTTTTTGCCCATCTGCAGGTGGTGTACATGGATTCCAACATGATGGCATGGTCAAAGATCCTGACCGGGACAGGTATCTTCAATGAAGATTCCGAGGCACGCCGCTTCGTGAAGAATCTCCGTGACAACTACCTGCTGCCGTCAGATTTTCTAAACTACATGCGCAGCTCATACATGCTGGAGCTTTACAGATGCTGCCAGGGCGAATACGTTATCTTTGATACGGAAACCACGGGCTTGAATGTCTTTGAGGATGACATCGTACAGATTGCGGCCATTAAGGTGAATGCCGGGGATATAATCGACCGTTTCAACATCATCCTTCACACTGACAAGCCGATACCGGCCATGCTCGGAGGCATCGTTAACCCTCTTCTCCAGGAATATGAACGTGCCGAAAAGGTTGACCGTAAGACCGGTCTGTATGCCTTCATGGACTTTGTGGGTGACTGTACCCTTATCGGCCAGAACTTGGAATATGACTGTTATTTTTCGTAGGAGGTGATGCACAGAAGATTACAGGCGATGATAGCTGCGAACAGAATGAATTTTTTTCATATTAAAGAATTACTTCAAGGATTGATAAAATCATACGTTTCTCTCCATAGGAATACTTATAATTCCTTTATTTATCTCCTTCTCACCTCTTTGCTTAAATCCCAAAGATTGATAGAACGCTTTGGCATAGGTTGAGGAATTCACCGTTAGATGAGTAAAGTTGCAATCATCCATCATATAGGCAAACAGCGATTTCCCGATTCCCTGCCGATGATAGATGGGCAGAATAAAGAAAAGGGAAATATGCTGCTTTTCTTTATTCACGCCAATTATACCTATCAGTCGATGATGATCAAAGGCGCCATAGAAGTCAAGTGCATTCATCAACGATGAGTTATATACGAAGTTTTTAAACGTTTCAATGCCCTCTTGGGTAAAATCGCTCTTGCCACATTCCATATATACTTGGTAGGATAAATCGGCGGCATGTTTGTATTCTTCTTTCGTTAGTTTGCGTATCATATCAGTATCTTAAATAATTAAAGTGACAAAGTAACGGAGAATAAATAGAAAAATTCTTGATAATTATCAAGACACTAATACAATAGATGTTAAAAGATGAACTATTTTTCCAGTTTACGGCGTATGCGGCTTATAGTTTCGGGAGTAACTCCCAAGAATGAAGCTATGTTTTTCAAAGGAACTGCTTCTTTCAAGTCTGGGCAACGTTTTATTAATTTCTTGTATCGTATTTCAGGACTACAATATAAATCAAGGAATCTTTCATATACCATTTCATATAGATTTTCAGCTACATATCTTCCGAATCTTTGAGTTTCCATATTCGTTTCCAAATATTCAATCAAATCATGGCGTGATATTTCATAGACCGAACAATCTGCTATTGCTTGAATATTTACTAATGATAGACAACCTTTCATAAAGGAAGAGTAGTCACATACAAATTCGTTAGTAAAAGAATATACTACAATATGTTCTTCATCCTCTTCATCAATGTACGTATATTGGAATGTACCCTCTTTCACCCACCCTGCAAAACGTTCTATTTCATTCTGACAGATAAAGAAATCTTTCTTACGGTAAGTACGCAATTTCCCTTTTTCCACACATAAATCTTTTATATGGGAATAGTCTAAATTTTTGAGATATGTATTGAATTCATTCATTTGCAAAGTCATTAATATACACGAAATTATAGAAAATCTTCAAAATGGAAAAACAAATGCTTTCACTCAGTCAAAAATAAGATAATTATACCTAACCGCAGGATATTTTTTAGTGATTTGCATATTACAAAAGAAAGCCGTATTATTGAGCCGTAGTTTTAGGCAGACAACCCGAAGATGCAGTACATCTTCAGCTTCCTCCGTAACGATGTAATCTCCCTGGAGAAGACTCCGAGCCTGAAGGAGCAGCTTTCAGCCCACCTTCTCGATATAACTACCTACCGTGAAGCCGACCTGTGTGACAGTTCATGTATAACAGAAAAGGTGTTCGTTTCTACAGTCCACAAGGCAAAAGGTCTGGAGTTTGAGAACGTGATAATCTTCGAAGCAACCGATGGTGTCTATCCGTTCTTTGACAAGAAGACTCCGGAAGAAATCAGAGAATCCGCAAGACTTTTCTATGTGGCCATGACCAGGGCAAAGATACGCCTGCACATCATATACGCGGAATCAGTGTCCGGAATCTCCAAATGGGGAAACCCTTACTCAATCGAAAAGGAACCCACACCATTCCTCCGCCACATAGCAAATTCATTTCCGACTTGGTCTATGCATTCCCAAACCTTGCCATTGCCTCCGCTACCAATCTTTTTCTTCAGTTCCCAGAAACCAATTATTTTTTCGCCCTAATAATCTATTCCACCTTTACCAACTGCTCCCATATATCCTGCTTCATAGCAGTAAGAGGTCGCTTCCAAACCTCATCCTTCTTTGCATATGTTCCTAGAATATATCTTTCAAAATCAAATCCTTCTATATCTAACTCCGCAAATTGTTTATTCGTAGCATTCACGATTCCCTTTGTATATATCCTATTAACGCCATAGCAGTTCTTCTACTTCGTCTTCATGCTCAGCATAAATCCTATCTATGTCGAAAATAAAGTTAAACCGCTCTGCAAGCGTTCCGTCTTTCTTAGCCACAACTGGTTGATTGGGGTTATCTTCATCACAAAGATATGCTTTTACCCCTCTACACTTTCCTTTAGTATGAAAATCAATCACGTCTTGTGGACTGATAGCAAAATGTAACGGTGTTGGATGTGGGTCACCTTCCTCATAATACAATGAATATGGCAAGTCTTGTGCAGATTTACGTTTGTTGCACGAGCTACAACAAGGTTGAAGATTATAGAAGTTGGTACATAGGAACGGATATTTAGACTTTGGCTTGTTATGATCCAGTTCATAATAACCGCCCATCAATGGTATAATCTTCGCTTCTTTGGGGCGACCTCTTTTCCCTGTCTTTATTTTTTCATGCACATCCTCAATGAGTGTTGTCATGGCAAACTGGGCGTTGCAATAAACGCAAGATCTAATCCCAAGTTTTTTCACATAGTTAGGCATCAGACTTGCTCTTACTTTATCATACCCCATCACATCAACAATCACCTCATAAAGTGGTCGCTTATCCTTATTTCCTTTAAACTTTATCCAAATATCATCTACAGCAACATCTTTCAAGGTGCTATTGATATAGGAAAAACACTCATCATACTTGGACGGCAACAAATTATTTAGGTTATCATACTTTTCTGCAATCTTCTCAACATACTCTGACACCCTAAGATAATCGCTTCCCTTATGACAAACGCCTTTAAATATCTCCTGTCTATCCTTTAGCGATTGCTCTGCATTTCTAGCCTCAATCGCATCGGGGCGTGTCTTCTTTCTTACGCTTGATTTACCTTTTGCCTTCTTTTCTTCTACAGGTGTACATATCAGAATATCTGTTGACTCTTTTTTTAAGTCATCAGCCAAATTCTGTAAAAGTGCTTTTGCTTCACCCACCACAAGTGGCAGTTGATTCACGTATTCAGCAGCGAGTTTCTTTATCCTATCGTCAATAAAAATCCTTCTCATCGGTTCTCTTGGTTCAATCCTAGTCTCTCAAATTCTTTTTGCACCCACGTCTTATACGCTTGATTATTTTTTCCGAACTTGCGAATAAACAATCTTCGTAGTTGTATCTTTACAACGTCATCGCCAACAGTCTCAATCAATTGATCTGCAGAATCCATATCCCATCTACGTTCATGTTGTTTTCCCAATAGGAAACTAGTCAAGTCATTAACCACTTGACAAGCAAACTCTCCTACAAATCCTCCATTTAGGAAAAAACTTTCTGCTAGCAACTCATTGATGTTCGATGCGAAAGTCTTCACCTTCATCTGTTCCTTTACATCTTCCCCATTTTCAAGATATAGGATATTACTCTGTGGAATATCAGACAGCACAAAAGGTGAATGTGTCGTTAGTACTACATTCACGTTTACACTTTCTGTAACTTTATTGTCTTTCAAACTCTGAAGCAAGTTGGCAACAAATAATCTCTGGTATTCAGGATGGAAGCAAAGTTCTATTTCATCCAAAAACAAGCACACATTATGATACTTCACCCTTCCTGCATTCTCCGGTACAGAAATGATATTCCTCAAATGGTAAAGGTAAGCTGATAGCATGAAAAGGTATTGTCTTTCACCAGAACTCAACAACGGAAATTCTATGCATTCTTGATTCATATCATTCTTCAGATAGATATAGTTTCTGAAGATTGGCGGTGGGTAATACTCCATGATAGTCTTAGGGCCTTCAATATTCATGTCAGGAAAGAATTGCTGTATGTATTCTTCATAAGAGAATCCATTATTATTCATTTCAGACTGTTCAGCCTCATCAATATAAATAAGCCTCTCAAGAAAATGCAACGTCTGGTGAACTTTCACTCCTATATGCGATGGTTCCTTTTTAACTTTCTCTATAAGCGAAACCACCATGTCTTTTTCTTTTGGAAGCAATTTATGTTCCAAGTCAAAGAAAGCATCCGATAGTTCTGAGTAATCTTCATAGTCTGGATAATTACGACTTACACTGAAAGTTTTATCTATCAGATACATAAAAGCCCGCTTAAAGAGGTGACAATCATTCTGTTTATAACCCTCATCAATTCCGTAGAATTCAAAAAAGAGATTACTTCTTTCACTCTTCAAGTCCTCTGCAATTTTCTGTATTGCATCCGTGGAAATATCATCATCTTCTGCCGGATGGTCAAATCTTAAAGAAAACTTTTGGTCATAAGTAAAATCTATTGAACTATAACTATACCCAGGCAACAATTTATGACCATGTTTTTCTGCATCGATTAGCAACGCAGCCACTCTGTCCTCAGCTAATTCCTTTTGATTTACCAAGTCTATCTGGTTGTTCCCTCTATAGGGCTCAAATCCTATGGGTACCATATAACCGTCGTTTTTCCTATAGAGACTTGTCAGCCAAGAATTATCAGCCCAATCGTCTGCATCTTCGCCATATGCTTCTTCATACTCATAGTCGCATGGGTTCAAAGATTGGATGGAATAATTCACCACGAGAGAATAGAAGAAGTGGTTCAATGTCTTTTCTATGTTTTCCCCTATTATTCTTCTTTCCATGCCACGTATGGCATCATGATCAAACCCGTCCAATGGTCTGGCGTTAAGCCAGCCGTCAGTTTCCTCATAATTCTTGCTGGCGGGGAAGTATAATTTTAAAGGATTATTCTCGCCATAGACAAATGTTACGGTATCATCTTCAACTTTCACACACCCGAGTTGCCCATCTAACTCAAAATATAGTTCTGCCTTTATTCCTTTTATATAATATAATCTTTCTGCCTTTGCTCTATAAACGCCTTCGGTAGTAAACATAAGAGAAGTTGTTTAGAATCCTATATATCAGCTCCAGAAGTGAACTTTTACCACTTCCGTTTTTGCCGACAACAGCTTGGATTGTAATACTATTACCAAAGAAGCCTTTTTTGAATGTATTATCCTCATTTCTGATAATATGTCCATTCTCTTCTCGATACCAATCATTGAAGAAATAGTATTCTCCCTCTTTTAGTATCTTTAGATATTTGCATCCTACTATTGGATGAATACAGATAATTGTAAATGCCATGTTTTTTTAAGCTCTTTTATGAGGATTTCCCAATCATTCCTTTTCTATTAAATCGAGTTCATCCTTACAAGTGTTAAAATGCTTCACTTATAGTATCATAGTTATTCTTTTTAAAAATCCTCCTCTGTTTCCATACAAATAGTAAACTCTTTACTAAAAGATTCAAGTTCTTCGGCAACTATTTCCTTTAGCTCCTCCTGTGAAACAATCAACTGGTAATCAGCAGCACCAATGGGTTTGTCCATATCTTCCAATGTCAATTCAACTTCCACACGGTCTTTCTTAGCGCATAGGATAATGCCTATAGAACGGTTTTCATCTTCCCTACGCTCCAAACGGTCAAGCAATGACAGATAATAGTTCATCTTGCCTGCATATTCCGGCTTAAACTCGCCAATCTTCAGGTCAATGGCTACAAGGCAATGCAGACCACGATGGAAGAAAAGCATATCTACCTTACTCCGCTTTCCGTTGTATTCGAGCACATACTGGTTGCCAATACCAATATAGGTGAAGCCCCTACCAAGTTCTAAAAGAAATTGCTTTACCTTCTCTACTAATCTAACCTCAAGTTCTGTTCCCCATATGGGATCTTTAACACCAAGAAATCCAAGATTATAACCGCTTCTGAACATTTCATTGGCAAACATCGCCTGTGTGGCAGGCAGAGTCTGCTCAAAATTATTATCAGAAGAGGTATACTTCCTCATGTGCATTTTCAGAGATATGGCACTGAATTGCGTCATACTCAGATTCTTGAATTTGTACAATATCTGTCATGACTTCAATATTTTCCTGTTATAAGCTCTCGCTTGTCAATATCACGCAATGTTGCAATTTTGTCTAGTGTGTACAGAACTGGTTGAGATACATTAGTGCACCACTTGCTTACAGTAGCAGGACTCTTCTCTAATTCTTCGGCAAGCCATTTGGCCGTCCGCTTCTTTTCAACGAGTACAACTTTGATTCTATTTAAGTTCCCATTTTGTAAATCTATGAATTTGAACACAAAAGTATGTAAAATAATCAACAATCAATAAAAATTTCACCACAAAAGTTCATTTATGCATTCTTTATTTTACACTTATTAAGAGGTTCTCGTCATATTGTCTCCACCAAATACAAACATTCAGACCATATCTTGTAAGTAATATTATCACTATAAAACTTGCACACTTCCATGATTATCGTGGTTTACAAAAGTTAAACGTGTTAAAATTCAGTTTTAATTCTGACTTCTAAGAAAAAACGATCCACTATTCTACCGTATTACCCACAAACAACTGATAGCCAACAACATCCATATACAATTCATGTTTACGATTCCAATGATAGTTATTTTCTATATAATATTAAGCATTTAGTTTTTTATTTCTTTTACTTGCTTATGTATTATAATTACTAGCAAAAATTTAATTATAGGTCTTCGACCCAAAGAGTGATAATTCCCATTGGGCTGATAATAATATCATCGCCACAAAGTCCGTACTTGATCATCATTTCCTGAGTGTCTTTGCTGCCTGTATGCAGCAGACATTGACTGCCTTCAGAAAACTCTGACGTGTCCAAGCTATTCCGTAGAACCTATACCGACATCTATCACGGCTCACTCTACCGTCTCTACCAGAGTCCGTCTGAATCTCCCTTGCTCATTGACGAGCTGGAGTATCTTTACAGTACATTCATACAGAAGTGGTGGATAGCAGACAACCCAAAGATACAATACGTCTTTAGCTTACTCCGTAATGAAGTCATCTCCCCGGAGAAGACTCCGGAGGGAATCAGTGAATCCGCAAAACTGTTCTATGTCGCTATGACCAGAGCAAAGAAACGCCTGCACATCACATACGCAGAATCCGTGTCCTAAATATCCAAATAGGGGAACCCTTACTCTATCAACAAAGAACATACCCCATTCCTCCGTCACAAAAAGGAATACTTCAGTTTTTGATCCTGTTACATAATCAAAAATGAAAAGTGATTACAGAAGTGATAATTGTAATATTATTTTTATATGTTAATAATAAATTAGTCTTAGCAAATTAAAAACGATAAGACTATCTTATTCAATAATATCATGAATCTTATTCAATTCTTCTACACCTATTGATAGTGCTTTACTAGCTGACCACAAATCATCCTCTATCTTCAATATTAAAATAGTCAATAATTTTAAAATTGTAAAATAAGCAGTTTGATGAATATTTTCATTATCCTTTGGTGGTGTACTTCCATGGGCATAATGATTTCTATAGGCAAGTCCGTTAGTGAACTCACTATTGTCAAGACAATAACTAAAATATTTACGCTCTTCTGTTGTTAGTAAATTATCTTTTTTAACTACCCATCCCTTAGTAAACATTTCATCTAAAGCATTTCTACCTTCAGTATTGTAATGCCAATATGCACAAGCATGATACTCCCATAATGATTGCAATGCAATCGTTTGTTCTATATTAAATAATGATAATAATCCATTGTCATCTTTTTTTAATATATTTTGATTAACTAAAAAGTCAATTTCATGTTTTTGATCATCTTCATAATTATTATATGAAACGGAATTTTCATTAGATAGCAAATCATATAAACAATGATAATGTTTGTCCTTATAAGGTTCTACATAATTAAGCATAGCACCAGAAGCAAACATATTATATAACACACGACTAATGTCAATATTATCTTTATTAATCTCAAAATATTTATTGATAAGTAAACTTTTTCCTTCAGTGACTTTTAATGGCTTTGAATATTTAATGATATCAATATCAACTTCGTCATATTCTACATATGTATTGTATTGCTTTACCACTGAGTCCAATTCAGGGAGTAATACTCTACACTTATTCAACCAACTATCTGTAACATTTGGGAAATTTAGTACTAATGAAGGATAATTATACTTATCTTTTAAATGAACCTCATAAAGTTTTTTCAATTCTTGTTCAACAGAAGTTTGCATACCTGTCAAAATATCATTATAGCCACAAAGCTGGCAGAGAGAGATTCTATTCTTAGTTAAAAAATAATTAAATGCTGGATATGCATTTTTACTCATGTCAAAAGCAATTGACTCCAACACATCAACTTCACTGTTTTTATTTATGAGTTCTAATAAAAAATGTCGATTCATCCAATTAAATAAATAGCAGGAGTTTGCTATTAATTGTACATTATCACATTGCTTAATAAACCTTACACTATAGGTGTATTTAGGAATGTCATTTTCCATTTTAAAGCTACAAGGCTTTATTCCTTCAATATTTGAAAATTCTATTCCAACTTTTTGCTCAACAATAACAGTTCGTTCATCATTCATTAATTCGTCATTTAACTTTTCTGCTAATTTATTGGCTTTTACTTTAATAAGAGGACTTAAAATTAAATTCTTTTGCTCATCTTTATTTTGACAGATCAATCTAACGTAATTTAGATTTGGACTATCACTCTCCAGATATCTACTAATAATATATTCCTTATCCTCCATCGTCAAGTTCGACGGAAGAAACAATTCTCTATCTGAAGGGCTATTATGTCGTGCTATATATTTATCAATAATAATATGGGCACTGTCACTTTTACTTAACAATATATCTCTAATTATTCCTTTAAATTTTTCAACTATAAATCCGCATTTAAGTATGGTTCTGAAATCATTTGCATTTTCTTGAGCTATTCTTTTTAATACATCAGCGGATATAATGTTAAACATTTTAAATTGATCAATTATGTCCCAAAATGTTTGTCTATATCCCCATTCTATGCTCTCATATATAACCTCAATTTGTTCAACAGATATTGCCTTGAAAAATTTCGCTATAATTCCATTATAATCTTTTACTTGGACTTTTAATTGATTCAAATAGTCATCGTCCCATGTAGTTAGTCTACAGTTATTATCTAATAATTTTTTTATATGATAAAGTTCTATTACATCATTAATGTTTGACGGTGTAGCATTTTGGTATTTTATAATTGCTTTTTCAGCTAATACAAGATTATATCCAATAGACATATCATATATAGAGAAAAAATGCACTCGCTTTTCCATAATTTTTATTAAACCACTATTTTATACTCATATAATTTAACACGGGATATGATTTTCATTACAATATTCAAGAATCTCTTCCTGCTCTTTTTCAATCGTCTGTTTACTCTTTTCAAGGTCAGCTAAGATCGTTTCAAAATCTTTGACAGATTCATCAATCTGATCTGCAGCACCTTCAATGATATGTTCATCCAATCCTAATTTGCGGGAAATTGCAAACGCATTACTTTTTCCAGGGATACCGATCATCAGACGGTATGTTGGAGAAAGCGTTTCCACATCAAATTCGCAGGAAGCATTTTCGATATCATCGGTGGAAAGTGCGAACATCTTAAGTTCACTGTAATGGGTTGTCGCCATTGTTTTAATTCCACGTCCGTGCAGATCACTTAAAATAGAGATCGCAAGCGCGGCACCTTCGATTGGATCAGTACCACCACATAACTCATCGAGTAACACTAAAGAATCTCGATGGGCCTGCTGGACGATTGATACAATATTTGTCATATGAGAAGAGAAGGTACTTAAGTTTTGCTCAATACTCTGCTCATCTCCGATATCTGCAAAAATCTCACGAAAAA
>OKXB01002726.1_pt1 | contig 13389 bp, 10 predicted proteins | sample 1601731 | NCBI WGS metagenome assembly OKXB01 (sample SAMN04414077, study PRJEB24778) | human gut metagenome | material: faecal | host: Homo sapiens | reverse complement strand
TTTCATGATTCTATTGGTGACTTTCGCGAAGCAGAAAGGCGGATTATAACAATGGCAGCGATAGAAATTAATGCAGAAAATTTTGAAGAAAAGGTAATTCGATCGGACAAACCGGTTTTGGTTGATTTTTGGGCAGTATGGTGTGGACCATGCAGCATGATGTCACCGATCATTGAGCAGATTGGCGAGGAACTTGCGGACAAACTTATCGTCGGCAAAGTCAACTGCGATGAAAATATGGAACTTGCCCAGCAGTACAAAGTAGCAGGCATTCCGGCATTTTTCCTTTTTAAAGGAGGAGAAGTGGTGACGAAAGCGGTCGGAGCGATGTCGAAAGACGAGCTTCTTGCACAGATTGAACCGCATCTGGTATAACGAAATAAAAAAAGGGGATGCCGCCATGAAAAGCGACATCCCTTATTTTTATGTCTTTTTTGTTTTCTTTCGCTTATATGCGGATGTCGATATTTTGTCCAAGTCCCGGATTTACCGACTGTTCCATCATCTGCACGAGCTGAATGCCCTGTGCTTCCTGTAGATCCATCGTCTTTTTCAACACCTGCGTGCTGACGCCCTGACTGATCTGCAGTTGTGAGTTCATCATCGCATATGACGCGATATCCATTCCATCGCTTATCTCCATAAGGACACCCCCTTTTATTAAGGATATTATAACATGGGGAGGGGAGAATGTAAAGGTGGGGAAAAGGGAAAAATGTACTTGCAAAAGCTAGTGGACTATGTTACACTAACGGTAAGCAGAAAATCTATCATTTCAAGGATATCTATTTTCTTACATAAATGAAAAGAGCCAAACTGCTGATGTTCCCATAGAAAACAGAATGAGATGCAGGGAGGCGGATTTCAGAAGCCTCCCGGAAATGGAGGGTGTATGGTAAGAAAAGATTTGGTTAAAGACCAAAAATGGCTGGAGAAGATCCAGATTAAGAATGATGTTGTCTTTTGTACTGTTTTTCTGGATGAAGAGGACTGCAGGGAATTGCTGCAGCGTATTCTGGGAATGCACATTGTGAAACTTAAGGTTGTGCTGAATCAGAAAGCAATCCAAAATAACATTTTTCAAAAGGGAACGAGACTGGATATCTATGCTGAAGATGACAAAGGAAATATGTACGACATTGAGATGCAGCTTACGAAAACAAGAGAATTGGTGCCTCGAAGTCGATATTATCATTGTGAGATGGATGGTCATCAGATTGCGACAGGAGAGACGTACGAGGAGCTAAAACAGTCGATCGTGATCTTTTTGTGTGATTTTGACCTTTTTCACAAAGATCAAAGTGTGTATACGTTTGAAATGAGATGCAATGAAGATCCGACGATTTGTTTGGACGAAAAGAGAAAAACCATTTTTGTTAATCTGCACGGAAAACGTGATGGATTGTCGGAGAAACTTCGAAATCTCCTGGATTATCTGGAGACTTCGGTGCCAACCGATGAGTTTACGAAAAGTCTCGAACGAAAAGTAGAAGAAGTGAAGAGCAATGATGAATGGAGGGATAATTTCGTGACACTAGAGCAAAAAATTCAACTCGAAGTGAGAGAGGCCAGCGAGCGCGCTCGCGAGGCTGCGCTTGTCGAAGGTCATGCAGAAGGCCGCCTGGAAGGAGCGGAAATTAATCTGCTTGCACAAATCTCTAAAAAACTTGCCAAAGGCAAATCTGTAGCACAGATTGCAGATGAATGTGAGGAGACGGAAGAACGCATTTGTGAGTTAATGAAGAAACTGTAAATGAATTAAGATGGGAACAGTTAAGCTGCCTTGAAAAATTTTTTGAAAATTTTTCAAGGCAGCTTTTTAGCAAGTCCATACTTTGGGACACCATTCTATGATATAATGGACACATAAGAAACTTAGAGTAAAAGTAACTATTCAGGACGCCCCTCCTCCACATTCGCATTTCGAACACTTCGTGTTCTTTTCTCGCCTTTGACAAGGCTAAAAATGCTCATATGTGGAGGGGAGCCCTATTAGGATCTCAATGTATGGAAATCAAAGTCTCTTACGTGCAAGCACGACGATTCATTGATTTCCATACATTGGATCCTGAATAGTTACGAGTAAAAAATTAAGAATGAAACAATTAGGAGGCGGTTATCATGAAGAAGGGCAACACACCAAAGTATGAGATTTTAGCACTTTTGGTTTTGGCATTTATTGTAATAGCAGCCAGAAATGTACCGGACTATGTAAGCGAGCATATATGGGGGTATGGAGAATGCTGGGCAAGTGACTGCCATGAAAAACGGTTTTCAGAAGATAGTTTATATTGCAAGAAACACCAGGAAGAGGCAGATAAAGAAGGAGAAGAAAGAGAACAGTCGGAATCGACAGAATCTTCGAGTTATTCATCAAGTACCTATTCTACAAGTACGACAAGACCGTCTTCGACGAAAAAACCATATCATTACGATTCGAGCTCGAGCAGTTCGTATTCGAACAAATCGAGTTACTCGGGTTCGTCCAAGAGCAAAAAATCGTATTCGAATCCTTATGAATCCTACGACAAAGGATATGAGGATGTGTATGAGGATGGCGATTATGACGATGACCGGTATAATAGTGATTCGGATTATGCAGATGGAGTGGACGATGCGATAGATGAGGACGAAGAAGGAGATTGGTAAATTAAACTATTTACAGAAATTTGGTTCATATGGTACAATAAAATTATATATCGGGAGGAAAGGATAAAAGAAAATGATTACAGGAGAACTAAAGAATAAAGTTGACAGAATATGGGAGACATTTTGGACGGGTGGTATAACCAATCCCCTGGACGTCATAGAACAATTTACGTATCTTTTATTTATCAAGCAGCTGGATGATGTGGAGACGACAAAAGAAAGTGAAGCAAATTTTTTAGGAATAACCTATGAATCGATGTTTCCGGGAGATTGTCAAAAGTATCGTTGGTCGAAATTTAAAAACTTAGGCTCAGCAGAAGAAATGTATGACGTTGTATTGAATGGTGTATTTCCATTTATTAAAAATCTTCATCAAGATGGAGATTCCGCGTATGCTCGCTACATGGGAGATGCCATATTTAAAATTCCGACACCTGCAATGCTTACGAAGATTGTGGATGGGATAGATCAGCTTGAATTGGGAGATGCGGACACGAAGGGAGACTTGTATGAGCATTTACTTTCTAAAGTAGCGACGGCAGGAACAAATGGACAATTTCGTACTCCGCGTCACATCATTAAAATGATGGTTGAGTTGGTGAAGCCGGAACCGGGCGATATTATTATAGACCCAGCGATGGGAAGTGCGGGATTTCTGATAGAAGCCCAGCAATATCTGAGAGATCATCATGGTGAGATGTTTCTTGATGCAAAAGCATTGGAACATTTTCATAATTCAATGTTCTTTGGAAATGATATGGATCGAACGATGCTTCGAATCGGTGCGATGAATATGCTTTTGCATGGAGTGGATAACCCCAATATATCTTACCGAGACAGCCTCTCAGAACAGAATACGGATGAAGAAAAATATACATTGGTACTTGCCAATCCGCCATTTAAGGGAAGTCTTGATTATGAAGCGGTTTCTGCAGATTTGCTGAAAGTTGCTAAGACGAAAAAGACGGAGCTTTTATTTCTTGCGTTGTTCCTTCGGATTTTGAAAAAGGGAGGACGAGCTGCAGTTATTGTACCAGACGGAGTTTTGTTTGGGGCTAGTAAAGCACATAAACAGATACGAAAGGAAATATTGGAAAATAATAAGCTGGATGCTGTAATATCCATGCCAAGTGGAGTGTTTAAACCTTATGCCGGTGTCTCTACAGCGATTTTGGTTTTTACAAAAACAGGAAGTGGTGGAACTGATAAAGTATGGTTTTACGATATGAAAGCAGACGGACTTAGTTTGGATGATAAGCGGCAGGAAGTAGCTGAAAATGATATCCCGGATATCATTGAACGTTACAATAATCTTGACAAGGAAGCAGAGCGTAAACGAACAGAGCAAAGCTTCATGGTAGATTTGGATGAAATTGTAAACAATGATTACGACTTGTCGATTAACAAGTACAAAGAAATTGTATACGAGGCAGTGGAGTATCCACCTACGGAAGAAATTATTAGTGAAATCGAGGAAATTGAAAATACGATTCAGACAGAAATGGCTGAATTGAAAAAGTTACTGAACTTATAGAAAATAGGCGCTTCAAGTGATTGAAGCCAAAGGACAGCCACCTGATGGAGTGACTATCAGGTGGTAAAAAAATCGCGAAAGGAGAAACCGACAAATTTTGATTTGTTGACTTGGTTGACAAAAATTACAAACTCGTCTTGTAATTTCATATTAGGTACATAAATTTTTATACTTTGCAATTCTTTTGCATTTATATTTGCCTGATTAACCGCACCTTTTGCCATTCCTCTAAGAATTTTTTTCAAAGTTTTATGGTTCATATACTGAGAAAAAATTTCTGGCAACATCATTTTATTATTTAGTCTAACTCGAATTATATATCCTGCAATGACCATATCTTCACATAAATCAAAGACAGCCGTTTTTCCAACTAATTCGAGACTATTTGTTCGATTAAAAAGGATATCTCCCTTTCTAACAACACACTTTTCAAGTTCATCCTCCGGAATATCTATGTATTTCAAGTCTGTTAAATCTAAATGCCCATCTATTGTAAGATTATTCATCCTTAAATAAGGGTATTTTCCTCCCTCCACAGCCGGTCTACTTGTTCCATAGCGTACATCCAATGCGATATCACCGATTGTAACAATCTTCCATTCTTTAGGGTTCAAAATCGGTTCTCCAAAGAGCTCCACAAATCGGGCTTTAATGAGGTCGTCTAAAGTAGCTAATTCTTTTGTTCTTTCATCAATAATTCTATTAACCTTATCAAGAACATTTATTATTTCGGACTGCTCGTCTAATGAACGAACTTCAATCTGAACCTTTTTTAAATATCCTGCAGATATATTTGGCTGAGTTCCACCAACACCATCATTAACAAACTTTTCTTTTTTGCTTCTTAAAAAAAAATAAAGATATTCCGGAAGTATTTCTTCACTCTTTTTAAAGGCAGCACAAGCCTGATTAGTACATGCTGGGAAGTTTAATATTGATGTTGCACCTATAGTTGCGCCATACATTGCAATTAGTACCGTGTCGGACTCATACATTTTAGCCGAAGAATTATTGAGACCTTCTTCTGTTATAAAATCTTCTACTTCATACAAGTACTCTGATTTAAGATCTCCAGTTTTAACCCAGGGAATATCTCCACCATAATATTCTGGATGTGTTTTTGAAGGAGTTCCACCTGAACCAATTTCAAAAACATCGCCTAGCTTTTTTTTCATTTATCATCCCCACAAATCAAAACTTGTAATAAAAAACTTGCTGCAAATATATAAGCATCAAATACAGATGTGAAAATAAAAAACAGATACAGTCTCAAACAGATCTTGTACTTGCATGGGTGTGGTGGGGCTGGGAAAATAAGGGAGGAAGCATATGAGTTCTAATTTTGAGTTTTTAACGGGAATTTATGATGAATTTGCAAAGGAAGCCAAAGAAGCGGAACAGAGTTTGGTTGTTTCGCCTTCTACGTGTGCTATTTTGTCACGAAGAGCATTGGAATTAGCGGTTCGTTTTGTGTTCACTTTTGACAACGAATTGAAACTGCCGTATCAGGATAATATCTCTTCGCTGATACATGAAAGGACATTTCGGAGTATCATTGAGCCGCGTTTATTTCCGATGCTCAAATATGTTATTTGGCTGGGAAATAAGGCGGTACATACCAATAAAAAGATAACACGAGATGATGCCATTGTATCACTTCGTGATTTGTTTGAGTTTTGTGACTGGATTGATTACAGCTATTCACGTGTGTACAAGGACAAGCAGTTTGATGAGTCGATTTTGCCGAGTGGTGAAGACAAGCGGATGAGCTCGGAAGAACTGCAGAAAATGTATGATAAAATGAGTAGTAAAGACCGAAAACTCGAAGATATGATTAAAGAAAATGAAGAACTTCGAGAGCAAATGGCAAAGATTAAACAGCAAAATATTCAGAGTCGTAATTTTACCATCAATGAAATGAGTGAGGAATTAACACGGAAAAAATATATTGATGTGGAATTAGAAGAGGCTGGCTGGGCGATTGGAAAAAATTGTATGGAAGAAGTAGAAGTGCAAGGTATGCCAAATGCAACAGGAAAAGGGTATGTTGATTATGTCTTGTATGGGAAAGACCGTATTCCGTTGGCCGTTGTAGAAGCGAAAAGAGCCTCTGTGGATCCGATTGTGGGAAGTCAGCAGGCAAAGTTGTATGCGGATTGTTTGCAAAATCAGTATGGGGTACGGCCGTTGATTTTTACAACAAATGGGTTTGAGACGTATTATACAAATGATTATGCTGGTTTTGCCAAGCGCCGGGTGGCAGGATTTTTCACACAGGAAGAATTACAACTTGAAATAGATCGTCGAAAAACCAGGAAACCACTTGAAAATCTGGAGATTAGCGATGAAATTACGAACCGGCCGTATCAAAAGGAAGCGGTGACGGCAGTGTGTGATGCCATTGCAAAAAAACATAGAAAAATGCTTATTGTACAGGCGACGGGATCGGGAAAAACCCGCGTCAGTATAAGTATTGTAGATGTCCTTCGCAGACACAATTATGTGAAAAATATATTGTTTTTAGCAGATCGAAAAGCATTGGTTAAACAGGCGAAAAATAATTACAGTAACCTGCTTCCGGGGCTTTCTTGTTGTAATTTGTTAGACAATAAGGAAGATCCGGAAGCTTCGCGCATGATATTCAGTACCTATCCTACGATGATGAATGCGATTGATGAGAAAAAGCGGAAAGATGGAAGCCGGATGTTTTCTCCGGCACATTTTGATCTCATTATCATTGATGAAGCACATCGGTCTATTTATAAAAAATATCAAGAGATATTTGACTATTTTGATGCCTATATCCTCGGGATGACGGCGACGCCAAAAGATGATGTTGGAAAAAATACATATCGTGTGTTTGATTTGGAAAATGGAAATCCAACGTATGATTATGAATTGGAGCAGGCGGTAAAAGAAAAATATCTGGTTTCCTATTCAACATTGGAGTATAAGACGAAAATAATGGAGGATGGAATTCGATATAATGAACTTTCAGAAGAAGAGAAAGAATCCTTTGAAGAAAGTTTTGGGATAGAAGAAGGAGACACTCCGCTTGATATTGAGGCATCTGCAATCAATAACTGGCTCTTCAATCTGGATACGATTGATAAGGTACTTATTGAACTGATGAAAAATGGCTTAAAAGTAGAGGGCGGTGATAAGCTGGGAAAAACGATTATTTTTGCTAAAAATAGTGAACATGCCAAAATAATTGTGGAGCGATTTCATGTGATGTTTCCGGAATTTGGTGGCGATTTTATCAAGCAAATTGACTACAGCATTAAATATGTAGATACCTTGATTGATGATTTCAGCTCAAAAGAAAAATATCCGCAGATTGCTGTTTCTGTTGATATGCTGGATACCGGAATTGACATCCCTGAGATTTTAAATTTAGTTTTCTTTAAAAAGATCCGAAGTTATAGCAAGTTTTGGCAGATGATTGGACGAGGTACGAGGTTATGCCCAAATCTGTTTGGCGAAGGACAGGATAAAGAGAGCTTTTTAATCTTTGATTTTTGTAATAATTTCGAATTTTTCAGTGTCAAAACGAATGGAAAAGAAACGGGAGTGCCGGCAGCATTAAGTGAGAAAATATTTAATGTAAAAACGGGCATTGCACGGGAATTACAGGCACCGGTTTTTGTTGAACAGGAAGAATATGTAAATTATAGAAGAGATCTTGTGGATGAATTACATCACACAGTAATTGAATTGGATACGACTAGTTTCCGAGTGAAAAATCATCTGCGTTTCGTTGAGATGTTTCGACAGAAAAAAGCCTGGGATTCGATCGAGTCAGAACAGATGAGGATGGTAAAAGAGCACATTGCGCCTCTTGTCATGCCGGAAAAAGAGGATGAACTTGCACGACGATTTGACTATTTGTTGTATAGCATTGAACTTGGCGTGTTACAAAGTAAAAATGTACAGTCCCAGGTAAATACGGTGGTAACTACAGCGGCAGCATTAGAGAAAAAAACAGGGATACCGCAGGTGAAGGCACAGTTGCCATTGCTTTCCAGAGTGCAGACTGTAGAGTTTTGGCAGCAGGCAGATGTTATGCAGCTTGATCGGGTAAGAGAGGTGCTGCGTGAACTTATCCGTTTCTTGGATAAGATAAATACAAAGTCTTTTTATGTTGATGTAGAGGACAAGATTATTGAAGAGAAAAAGGGTGACCCCATCTATGCGGTAAATAATTTGGAAAACTATCGTAAAAACGTAGAATATTACCTGAAAGAACATAAAACTAATATTGCAGTGTACAAACTTCGGAGTAATAAGAAACTGACAAAAGAAGATCTGCATTCGCTGGAAGAGATTCTCTGGCACGAGTTGGGAAGCCGGGAAGACTATCAAAAAGAATACGGAGATACTCCGATTGGAATGTTGGTTAGAAAAATTGTAGGCGTTGACACCGAAGCGGTAAATGAGGCATTTAGCGAGTTCTTGACGGAAGAACGTTTGAATATTAATCAAATTCGGTTTGTTCGGTTGTTGGTAGATTATATTTCTAGAAATGGAAATATAGAAGACCGCAAAGTGCTTCAGGATGAGCCATTTCGAAGTGTGGGAAGTATCGTGACGTTGTTTAAAGATGATATGGAAACAGCGAAAAAGATCATGGATGTTGTGGAAGAAATAAAAAACAATTCTGTGGTTACTGCTTAGAAAGACGTAATCTTGTTGTTGGAGATTGGTAAATTTCTGCTTGCACAGTTTAATGTATCATGATACATTAATAATGCGAGTAAAATTAAGGCAAATAAAAGGAGGAAAAAGAGTATGAAACGTGTTTTGATTGCTATGTTACTGGTGCTAGCTCTTTTGAGTACGGGAATCGCGAGCGGCAGTTATGTGCAGGCAAAGACTCAAAAGTATTGGGTGTACGATTCTGCGCAGGCAAAGGTCAAAGGTAATAAACTTGTTGTAAAAGCACCACTATATGTGGGAGAAAAAAAGATAAAAAAGAAGAAGGTATTTATTCTTACGAATAAGACTAAATATTGGGATCCAAATTATGGCGGTTCCGATCCGATGATCGGAAAATGGCTTTCAAAAGCAGAATTCAAGGATTTGTTGAAAGTTCATCTTGGATTGGAAATTAGAGTGAAAAAAGGAAAAGTTACACGCTGCGAGATTTCTTCGTAATGGTTATTGAGGGATCAATAGTGTGCAGGTATAAAAATGACCGTTCAGTTTTTCGGACTGTGTACCGACCTCCAATCGTTAGATTTTTAGGTCTAACTTTTTGGGGTCGGTACACTGATCGGTCATTTTTGTATTATTTTTTATAACTATTCAAAATAATCAATCTTCATCGCATGTTTTACTTCCGAAAGTGTCTGCGCTGCGACCTCACGTGCCTTTACACTGCCCTCGCGGAGAATTTCCATGACAGCCGGAATGTCTTTTTCCAATTCATGGCGGCGTGCCTGGATTGGCTCGAGTTCTTCCATCAAAACGGCATAGAGGAACTTCTTCACTTTGACATCGCCGAGCCCACCTTTGGTATAGTGATCTTTCAGTTCCTGAAGGTTGGCATATTCCGGAAGATGATGTTCGAAGTGAGCATCGTTACAAAAGGCATCCAGATAAGTGAATACCGTGTTCCCTTCGAGTTTTCCGGGATCTTCGATGCGGATGTGATCCGGATCGGTGTACATACTCATGACCTTTTTGCGGATATCGTCCGGGTTGTCCGAAAGATAGATGCAGTTGCCAAGAGATTTACTCATTTTTGCTTTTCCATCGGTTCCCGGAAGGCGCATACAAGCCTGATTATTTGGGAGAAATGCTTTTGGCATAACGAGAACTTCTTCTCCGTAAATACTGTTAAAACTATGCACGATCTCGCGAGCCTGTTCCAGCATTGGGAGCTGGTCCTCGCCCACAGGCACGACATTTGCTTTAAAAGCTGTGATATCAGCTGCCTGACTGATCGGATAGGTAAAAAATCCGACAGGGATACTGGAATTAAATCCGCGGAGCTGAATTTCACTTTTTACGGTAGGATTTCGTTTTAAACGCGAAACCGTTACAAGATTGGCATAATAAAAAGTCAATTCTGTCAATTCAGAGATATAGGATTGAACAAATAACGTAGATTTTGCCGGATCCAATCCGCAGGACATGTAGTCCAAGGCAACCTCAGAGATGTTGCTGCGTACTTTGTCCGGATTGTCAAAGTTATCTGTTAAAGCCTGCGCATCTGCAATCATAATATATACTGAATCATATTCGCCCGAGTTTTGAAGCTCGACGCGGCGTTTTAAGGAGCCGACATAATGTCCGACATGAAGTCTGCCGGTAGGACGGTCTCCGGTTAGAATTATTTTACTCATACTAATATCCTTTCCTGCATTTCTGCATTGCACTGTACCTCAGAACATTATATCAATAAACACAGAAATATGCAAGAACGATTGCAAAAAAAGGAAAAGTATGCTATACTATAGAAGTTATTTTACATAAAAACTATATAATATTTTCGTTAACGAGACGCAAAAACAGGAGGTAGTTATGAGACTTAGAAAATGGAGTATTGGTGTATGCGCAGCATTGGGGCTGGCATTGTGCCTGACCGGATGTGGACAGAGTGAACAGAAAGAGACGAAAAATCAGCCGACGACAGCGGCAGTGACAGCATCGGCAGTTACGGATTCGAAAAGCGATGCGAAAACGTTGAAAGAAGCCTTTGACGGCGATTTTAAAGTGGGTGTGGCGACGACATCCGGGTATCTGAGTGAAGAAGACCGAGTTGCCCAAATAAAGGAAAATTTTAACAGCATTACGATGGAAAATGAAATGAAACCGGAAAGTCTTTTGGACTGGGAAGGGTCCGAGAAGAGCAAAGACGGAATGCCGGCGATCAAAGAAGAAACGTTGGAAAAGGCGCTGAAGGCAGCCCGGGAAGCGGGGATTCCGCTTCGTGGACATACTTTGGTGTGGTATAGTCAGACACCGGAGTGGTTCTTTTCCAAGAAATATGATCCGTCAAAGGGTTATGTGGATAAGGAAACGATGAAGAAGCGCATGGAAAGTTATATTAAGCAAGTTCTTACCTATTGTAAAGAAAATTACCCGGGTTTGGTATATGCCTGGGATGTCGTCAATGAGGCAGTCGGCGACGACGGAAATTACCGCACGGAAAGCATGTGGTATGAGACCTATGGCGATTTTTCATATATTAAGGATGCGTTTACATTTGCAAGAAAATATGCCGAGGAGGGAACCAAACTTTTCCTCAACGATTATAACGAGTATATAGCACAGAAACGAGATCTTTTGTACGCGAAAGTAGTAGAACTTCACGATGCCGGCCTACTTGATGGTGTGGGCATGCAAAGCCATTGGGATATGGATTTTCCATCCGTTGATCTGTTTGAGACGGCACTCGAAAAATATGCCTCAATCGATGGCATCGAGATTCAATTGACAGAAATTGACATGCACAATACCGACGATTCCGAAGAGGGATTGAAAAAGCAGGCAGAGCGTTACAAAGAATTTTTCGATGTGATTACCAAAATGAAAAGGGAAGGAAAGGCGAATATTACTTCTGTGACATTTTGGGGATTGAAAGATGGCGAGTCCTGGCTTAGTGGTTTCAAAGGGGAAACCAGCTATCCGCTTTTGTTTACCGATGATATGGAAAAGAAGCCGTGCTATGAAAGCATTTTGGAAGCAGGAAAGACCGCACAGAAATAATTTTCGGCTTGTCATATGCCATGATTTGTGATAATATTAGAAAATGATAGCGTCATTTGAACCTATTTCATCTGACGCTATTTATTACTATATAGGTATCAGAAATGAGGTTTTTAGATGACTGAACGCAATAATGTAAAGAAAATAAAAACAGATATTTTGATCGTGGGAAGCGGGGCAGCAGGATTATATTGTGCTCTGAAACTTCCGAAAGAAAAACAGATTGTCATCATTACGAAAGAAGATGCCGAAAGCAGCGATTCTTTTTTGGCACAAGGCGGGATGTGCGTGTTGAAATCCGAGGATGACTTTGATAGTTATTTTGAGGATACGATGCGGGTCGGCCATTATAAAAACCGAAAAGAATCGGTGGATATTATGATCCGGTCTTCGCAGAATATTGTGAAAGAACTGATTGGATATGGGGTGGAATTTGAGCAGGAGAATGGAAAACTTCTATATACAAGAGAGGGGGGGCATTCGACGCACCGCATTGTCTTTCATGAAGACATCACAGGAAAAGAAATCACAAGTAAATTGCTGGCGGCGGTGAAAAAGTGCGAAAATGTGAAGCTGCTGGAGTATACGACGATGATTGATCTGCTCACGGATGGAAAGACTTGTGCGGGGGCAGTTACCGTCGATAAAGCGGGCACAAAGCAGGTGATCGAGGCGGAAGATACGGTGCTTGCCTGCGGTGGTCTGGGCGGTCTTTATGAACATTCGACCAATTTCCGCCATTTGACGGGGGATGCCCTGGCAATTGCTCTGTCACATGATATTCAATTGGAAAATATTGACTACATACAGATCCATCCGACGACATTGTATTCGAAAAAGCCGGGACGACGGTTTTTGATCTCAGAATCGGTCCGCGGAGAGGGGGCAATTCTTCTGGATAAAAATGGAAATCGCTTTGTCAATGAACTTCTGCCGAGAGATCTTTTGACGCAGAAAGAATATGAGCAGATGAAGAAAGATGATATGCCGTATGTTCGTCTGAGTCTGGCACCGATCAAGGAAGAGGAGATCAAGGGACATTTTCCGAATATATACCGGAGATGTCTGGAGGAAGGTTACGATGTGACCAAGGATCCGATTCCGGTTGTACCGGCACAGCATTATTTTATGGGCGGCATCTGGGTTGATTCGGAAAAAAGCAGGACATCGGCAGAACATTTATATGCGATTGGTGAGACAAGCTGCAATGGTGTTCACGGCGCCAATCGTCTGGCAAGCAATTCTCTCCTGGAAAGTCTTGTGTTCGCAGGACGTGCGGCAAAGAGCATTACGGAAAATCCGGGCAAAGTCGATGAAACGATGGTAGAGAAGTTAGATTTAAATAAATATGAAGATCTTGATAAACTTCGTGAAGAATATAAAAAACTCGTATTGGATGAGATTGAACGAGTAAAAGAAGCGAGAAAAGGAGAAGAAGTTTGAAAAAAAGAAATTTTAGACAACCAAGAAACAAAGGACATAGCAAATAA
>OKXB01002725.1_pt1 | contig 13400 bp, 16 predicted proteins | sample 1601731 | NCBI WGS metagenome assembly OKXB01 (sample SAMN04414077, study PRJEB24778) | human gut metagenome | material: faecal | host: Homo sapiens | reverse complement strand
CACAGAACATGACACGAGCAGAAATGAAAAGACAGTTAAAAGCATTAGCAGAAAGAGACGGTGTAAACGTTATAAGAATTAGTTTTGATAAAGATAATAAGTGTACAATAGCTACCATGTATACGATTGATAAAAATGATTTAATATTTAAAAAAGTATTCTATAGCTATGAAAAATCAGACCGGCTTTATACTTTAGAAAATCGTAGCGGATTAATGGTACTTAGAAAAGACTATGTAGAATGTAAAGAATAGAGGGGCGGTTGACACGGTTATTATAAACGTTAATGGGTATATAGGTAATAGCACAAAATCTGAAATAGAATACGCAATAGATACGGTAAGAAAATTCACTATTATCTCTTGCGTATAGAGTAAATGAGAAGTAGTCTCATTAATAATGAAATATAAAAGAGGAATGAGTAATGAAGAGAGAAATTTTAATGAAAGAACTTAAAGAGGAATTAAAGACAAGTTATAATACTTATGGCTACTCCTACTGTAATGGTATTATAAAAGGTTTGAGTTTGATGAATGACATTACATTTGAGGAATCTATTGAGTTATGTAGTTTCATCAAAAAACTTAATGAATAAGGGTCATGAGTTGTTCATAGTAACCAATTTTGGAAAGATAGTTGGAACAAAAGAACAAGTTAAAGAATTAGTTAAAGTCATTAAAGCGGGGGTCATCTTGGGAAGGGGCGTTTGGCTCTACAAAGAGACAATCAGAACTAAGCGACATTTCGAAAAATAATTAGAGAGATATGTGATAGATAATAAGATAATTTTAGGGCGAACATTAATTCGCCCTAAAATTTAACCAGTGTATCCTATGTTATCACGAAATACAGTGTCACCTGCACTTCCAAAAATAGCATTAGTGCACCCGCTGAAATCATTATCAAATACATAGCATCCGTTACTAGGAACTCCACCATAGAAAGAAACGCCAATAGTAACTTTACCTTCGCCACCGTAATCACCGATAACATTATTAATTATTTTTATTTTACTCATCGATGAAAGTGTATTTACAAATACAGCACCATTTGCAGCCACATTATCTCTGATAATAATATTTGAAGAATTAGCAAGGTTAATACATGATGTTGTCAATAAGAAAAACTCGTTATCTTCCAATGTAAGTCCGTCTACACCGCCTGTTCCATAGTTATTAATTCCAATCGGTGATGAACCTATCCAGTTACCTTTAATTGTGCTCCTATATAATTTTGCGTTACCACTAATAGATATACCGCAAGAATTACTATTGTCAAGAAAACTGTTAATAATTCTTAATGAAAAAATGTTAGAAGTCGCGTTAATATCGATTGCACTGTTTTTTGATAAAATATTACAATAAGATATAGCGAGTGAACTATTTCCACCGTTTACTACGATGCCAGTTCCTCTATCACTTTTATCAGCTAATCCACTTCCAATAGTTGTATACGTAATTATTTGTGAACTATCGTTAGACCCTGTATCAATTCCAATACCACCGGGGCAAGTAATTGCGCAATTAGAAACCCTGTTTAGCACGCCATGTATTTTAATCCCGTTAATACATTCAATTATGCAGTTATTTACATACGATGAGCTACTACTGCTTTCAAAACATATAACATAACCACTTGTTTTAGCTGTAATCGATAAGTCCTCAACAAAGCACCTCCAATCCACAAATTTTAAACAATCACCCGATGTGTTATTAAAAATAAGGCGTGTTTCGCCAAATCCTGCACCTTTAATACCATGTGTCCCATTAATATTTATTACATCTTCAAATTTGTAGTTACCGGCAGGAAAGAAAACAGTACAATTAGGGTTTGATGCTAAAGCGTTAATTAACGCATCAGTACAATCATTATTACCTGTATTATCAGCACCAAAATTTAAAACATTGACATAATCAGCTTTAATTGAATTCAATCCATCTTCAATTTTGTCTTTTAACAATTTTAATTTATCATCAAAGCTTGTTTGAATCTCAATTAATAATTCTTCTAAAGTAACAGGCTCATAATTACTGCCATTAACGTATTTATCGCCGGCGCTCATGTTTTTTATTACTTTAACTAAAATACCATTAAGCCACACAAGATTACCAACATTTCTATCATTCGTTGCTGTTTCAGACGTTCCCTCATTTGCGCTTGCTATTTGCTCTCTTAATTCGTCTAATAATTCACTGAGTATATTTTTCAGTGATTCATCATCACTCACTAATGACCTTATATAATCGGGAATTAAATTTAAGTTATTAATAACTTCATTCAATTTATCTACAACTTTACATAATACCTCATAATAGCTTAAACTATCGTCATAAGCTATCGGTAAAACTTTTTGGCACCAAAATAAAAAATCGCTTATTTTTTTCATTTTATTTTTCTCCTTTCTACCACAAACCAAAAAATAAATCGTTACATTCTTCAATAACTAGCATATCAATATTTAAAAATGTATCACGAAAATCGTTCAAAATCTTGCTATAACTTTCACCGCTGTTTTTTCCGCTTACACGGTCAACGTATTCTTCTGTTGTATTTATTTTCTCTGTTTCGTTATCTGTTTTCTTTTCTGACGTTTCGCTTGTCCCTGTATTTTCAGTATAACCTGTGGAATTAACTGTATCATGTGTTGCGTCTGTTAAATAACTGTCATTTGCGATATTTTGTATACTACCTTGAGGTGTATCAAGTGTTTTATTCCAGTTATCAGAATCAAGTGTTGTTCTTGTTGTATTTGTACTGTTACCAGAATAAGTGCTATCGCTTGTAAAGTCACGTCCCTTATTGTTTGACCCTTTACCTGTGTGAGTAGTTGTAACATCAATATTATACATTGGGTTAAATTCAATTAATTCAGAACGATATAATTGATTGTAATATGGCATAATCTCATTCATTTTCACGTTAAGCCACAATTTCCATAGCCCTACAGTTTCACATCCTATTTCTCTTGTATAAAAATGTTTTATAATTTTTTTACACAAAACATTTCTATAATTTTCGTCAAAAATAGGAAAACTAAAGTCAAATATTTTAGGTAATGCCACTTGTATAATATCATCAACGCTTGAATAACCTTCACTTTCACTAAGCCCGGCATATTGTTCACATATAAAACGTACTTCCGTTGTATATTTACTCATTTTCACCACCTCCAATATCAGTGAAAGTATCTCTTAGCCGTACATCAATATCAAGCCCGAACATTTCGTTAATTTGTTTACACGCTTGTTTGCGCATATACAATCTGCTGTTGCCACTTGCAATAGTTCCGCCTTGACTTCTTAGCACTTCATCTGTGATTACACGCTCCTTTTTATTTATTGTCATGTTCGGAATACCTAAATAAGTAAGAGCTTCATTCCAGTATTGTGTCTTAAGGTTATAAATCTTGTCGCACACGTAAGGCGCATCTGTTTTCAGTACCTGAAAATTTTGTGTATTCAAATCATCGTCACCAAAAATAAAGGGCTGATTTCCGTCATACTGCATATACAAATTTTTCATTGTTAGTCGTTTCTTTTCAGACGATTTAATCAAAACAGGCGTTTTTTGTGCGTTTGCGTTAACATCGATAACACGGTCAAGATTGTATAACCGTTTTGCAAATAATTCTATATCCCTAACGCATGGTGTATGCAACATATTATTAAATATGATTACACTATCTTTTTCCGTAAGTTTTTTGTTATATCCGTTTGCTGAGTAAGCAGTACGCTGTATTGGGATACGATACACATTGAGCCTACCACCAATCATTGTTTGTAAGCACAAATGACCCAGAATCGAATCTTCAAAGAAAACGCACATACCGTCTGAAAATAGTGTCAATTCCAGAAAACGCTCATCAACACTAATTGGCAAATTAATCCATTCATACATGGATATTGCCATTTCTTTTAGTCTGTCATAATACATATTCCATGTATAGGTATTTAGTGTTAATGATTCATCAAATTGCGTTTTTTTCTTTCCCATTCTTATCACCTCCTATCTGACACAATAGAATTATCAAGAGTATAATTTCCAACATCCGTTGTATGCCACAACGTAATACCAGAATTAAATGCATTCGCAATTTGTACAAGCGCTTCGTTAGGTATTGACCCTGTAATATATGCGTTTTCGGTTTGTACATAATTAAAAGACGTTCTGCTCTTAGTTTCTGGAATTTTATACCTCAATACTTTATATCCAAAACGTGTAAAATAATCGTCAACAACCCTCGCCATTTCTGCGCGTATACCCATTGTATAAAATGAATAACCCATTTGATTGTTTTGCGCATCAATATAAGGACTTGTATAATTTCCTTTTGGGGTTTCTGGTTGTACAAATGATGTAGCAATCTCACTCACCCTGTCTGCAATAGGTTGTGGATTTAAACTTAATATGCTTGCAATCGTAGTGGAAATATTTTTTCCGACCATGTTACTTGCCACAGCATCTTCTGACCACGAACATTGCGGAAAGTTACTGATATATAACGAACCACTTCTATTTCCAGCTTTCTGATAATTCTGGGGTTGTAAACAACATTCACAAGCGTTCACATAATTATCAAGTAGTAAAAAATTTACACCTGTACCATCGTTTGTATCTTCCCATCTAAACTCTGATGCGCCACCCTGATTGTTTTCTACACGTAAAAACGTATATGGATATGTTAACAATTTGTTGTTAACTGGTGTATAAGCATCAGATTTGTTTCCGACCCCTAGACTGCTTGGTCTTGTGCCTGTTTCCTCTTCTGTGATTGGATTTGAAAAATAGTTCAAAAATTCACCAGGAATTGTATACACGTTTGAGACAATTAATCCATTGCTAATCAAATTATTAATAATCTGATTGATGTTACCGGCATCTAAATCTGATAAATACATTGTACCGCCTGTATACAACTTTCGAATTACTTTTCCATTTACTTTACCTGCTTCTGTGCTAGACGTATTAGGAATTGCTACTATGATACACTTCCAATCTGTAAAATAGTGCGTCATGGTTTTCATTACCACGTTTTCACCAAAAGTAATATCCTCTGGTATTGTATGCGCACCAATTGTATCATCCACAACGTGCTCCCGTACAGTATAGCAATTGCCTAAAGCAAAATCAAATAAAAACGTCTGCATCCAGTCAACATCAATAGAAACCGCTGACACCTCGTTGTTGATATACTCAACATTTGTAATAAACCCGTAAAACCATTTGTCACCAAATCCAACATTTTTAAAGGCGCAATAATTTGCACTATATAAATTGTCCGCAACTGTGGGAACACGGACAACATTTTCTTTACGGACATAACTAAAATTAGAAAAAGTGTATGCCGTTTTTGAATTAAAATATGCTTGCTGTTGCGTTGCGCTTGTAAAAAGAATTGTGTGATTATGGTCGTTTGCAAACGGTACATCTGTTATCACCTTAAAAATTGATTGTGGTGCAATATACATATTATCAACTCCTCGCAATATTTCACGTGAAACATTAATCACTTAAATGTTTCACGTGAAAAAAATTTTACTAAGCTACTGTTATTGTACAAGTGTCACTCTTTGTATTGTCATAAACGGATGTAGCTGTAATTTCCACACCACCCGTAGCAGATTCACCTAATTTTACAAGACCGCTATTTGATACAGTAGCATCACCACTTGTTACAGCCCACGTTACACCCATGGGAGCAAAATCGGTCGTCTGCACTACTGCGCTTAACTGAACAATACCTCCCTTACTTGCATTTGCTGTTTTGGGCGAAACTGTTACAGATGTTACAGTAGGAGTACCAGCAACAAAAAGAGCATTATTGGCAAAAGGAGAAACGGAAAATGTTTTCCAAACATGATAAAAATAATTCCAATACAAGCCCTGACCATTGTAATTTTCGGTAAAACTCTGGAAGTTGTCAAAAATCATAAACCAATTTTCATCAACCAGAATAGCAGGAATGTCATCGAGTTTAGATAAATCATCTTCGCTGATTTCCATATAGTTGGGGTCATCCTTAAACAACTCGTTTAATCTGTCAATATCAAGGTCACCAAAAGAATCTACAAGCACCTTATGACCCATGAATTCTGCCTTTTCCATGTTAAAGGCAGTTGCCAACACTTCAACGTCCATGGTCGCATCAAAATCGGCGTTAACTATCAAATACTGTTCACTTTTATCGGACTTTGTTGCAACGCCCGCAACGTTATACTTTGTTTTTAAAAATGTAAACGTGTTGCTAATACCCTTAATTGCCGTCACAATCTGTTTTGCATTCGAGGCCTGTACAGTTGGAATTGTTACAACATTCATTCTTCCATCAAGAATGTGTCTTGCTAGCAGGTATTTCATGGTAAGAAATTCATCATAGTTAGCGCCGGTATACATTGCATCTACGATTTTAGCGATCAAATCGGTGATACCATCAACGCTCAAAAAAGCCTGTCTTAACTGGTCATTGTTAACAGTGCTCTTATAAAATTTCTGATAATTCATGATGTGAAAAGTCGCTCTAACGTCAGGGATTTCACGCTTAAATACTTCGCTTTCTGCTACACCTGGGTCGAACTGAAAAGGTTTGGCAATGTTTACGAAAATTTCCTCAATGGTTTCTCCATACTCAAGAAAACCTTTTTTGAATCTTTCCCACGGGTTAGAATACATTTTACTTGTGATAAGCACTCTACCAATTCTGTTTACCAATGCGCTGAGAAATTCATTCTGTAATGCGGGGTAGTCCATAATAATACTACCGATTGCCCTGATGCTTTCAGCATCCGCCGTAGCCTTGGGGACATAATCTTTGTAATTCTGCGATGCATTGTTACGAATAACATTTAATACATCAACGGATGCGTTTGTTAATGTTTTTACTTTTGGTCTCGTTGCCATGTCTTAATCCTCTCTTTCTTCAAATAATTCATCAAACGTAGACGGTTCGCTTTCATCTTTCACATCTTCACGATTTTCGTCTACAATATCTTCTTTTCCCTCAAAAAATCTTCTGCGATAACGTTCACGCCACTCAGCATCAAGGTCATTGTATTTTTTCTCCCACTCCTCAATACTTCTGTCAACCCCTAGACTGTTATACGTGTCAGTCATGTCCTCGATAAATTTCAGTGATTCGTCGTCAGTATTTTCGCCAACTCGTTTATTGATAGCTTCAAAAAATTCGTCTCTGGTTAATACCATGTTTTACACCTCCCTTAATAATTTGTTAACGATAGACTGTATTTCTTTATAGTCATACCCGGCAAGTGTTAACGCTTCTTTTCTTGTTTGTCCGTTTCCCCACTTACCTGTTAAGACTTGCCTAGCTACCGTTTCTAACTCATTTGTCCCTGTCAAAAACAGAGTTAATTCATCGTTTCTGCGCTTAACTAATCCATTCAGTTTCACACCCCCTGATTTACAATATAAAGGTATCGCATCAGCTATTTGTGCTAAAGTTCGGCTACCGTTATTTGTTAGTTGTTTGATATTACCAACATTAAAAGCAAAAGACACAAGAGCATCATATTGACATTGATTAAAGCTATACAATGGATTATAAATATTTACTACATTTTCGGCTTTTTTAATGTCATTTCGTAATAGGTTTTCGGCTGTCTCTTTAGTGATTTGCATACCTTTTGATACATCTTTACCATAATGACCATATCCAATAGTATAATATTTTTCTGTAGATACAGCTTTATAAGCTGTAAGTCTTAACCCCTCATATTTCTTTATCAAATAATATGCGTTGTAACTACTCTTCAATACTCTTGTCCCCTCCAATCATGTCAGTAAGTTTTTGTAATGCAAGTGTGTTCTTGTTAAGTGCTTCGGTAAATTCTTTGGTTTCTTCCTTGTGCATTTCTGATAACTTGTAAATGTACCAAAGCAAGATAAGGCATATTGCAATCGGAAATCCGACTGTACTAATTGCCGCTGTAATACCCGTGAGTGCATCCATATATTTTTCACCTCCTTTATAATATTATATCATAACTACTTGCAAATTGTCAATATCTATGTTATAATTAAATAAAGAATTAAAGGAGGTGACAACAATGTCATATTATGACGGCACTAAACTTTTGAGTTTAAAGGATATTAATGGCAACATTCCAGAAATTTATATATGCACTTCTAATCGTTCAGCTGGAAAAACGACATATTTTAATAGACTTTGCGTAAATCGTTTTTTAAAAAACAGTGAGAAATTTGCACTTATTTATAGATACAATTACGAGCTAGACGACATTGTTGATAAATTTTTTAAAGACATTCAAAGTTTATTCTTTTCTTCGCACAATATGACAGCAAAAAAGAGAGCAAAAGGAATATACCAGGAATTGTTCATTGATGATATCCCTTGTGGGTATGCTATTTCATTAAATAGTGCTGATACTCTTAAAAAATATTCTCACCTGTTTAGTGACGTTTCACGCATGATTTTTGATGAATTTCAATCAGAAACAAATCATTATTGTGCGGAAGAATTAAGGAAATTTCAGAGTATTCATAAATCAATAGCAAGGGGTCAGGGAAAAATGGTTAGACGTGTGCCTGTTTATATGCTAAGTAATCCAGTAACAATTCTAAACCCTTACTACGTTGCTTTTGGCATATCATCCAGATTAAGAGAAGATACAGTGTTTTTGCGAGGTGATGGTTTTGTTTGTGAACAAGGTTTTAACAAAGACGCACATGATGCACAAATCGATAGTGGTTTTAATCGTGCTTTTTCTTCTGATGCTTATCAGTCATATTCGAATGAAGGGGTTTACTTAAATGATAGTAAATCATTTCTTGACAAACCAATTGGAAAAAGTCGTTATCTTTGCACCCTGAAATACAAGGGAAAAGAATATGCTGTTAGAGAATATGCAGAACAGGGAATTATTTATGCAGACGATAGAGTTGATAGTACTTTTCCTTTTCGTCTAGTTGTTACAGTTAACGACCATGATATAAACTACGTAATGCTAAAAAGGAATGATGTTTTTATATCCTCGCTTCGTTATTTCTTCGAAAAAGGATGTTTCCGATTTAAAGATTTGGAATGTAAAGACGCTATTCTTACTGTTTTATCTTATTAATGTTTCGTGTGAAACATTTTGGTATCTGCACTGGTTTTAATGACTGGGTAGTGTGGTCAGCACGGGTGAAAGAAACCGCCACATATAACTTGTCGATGATGCGAATCGCTTTCATTATACCAGTGTTATAGATATATTAAAAGAGACTGATTTTTATATCAGTCTCTTTTGCTATCTCATTTCATAGTTTGTTTCTGTTAATAGTACACCACCTAGTATTCTTTTTGGCAATAATTTTCCCGGTACTATAAGACCCTCCTTAAAATCTTCTAAAGTTCTTATTATTTTTTTATCGCCATCGTATAAAAATTTTTGCTCTTCTTGTGTATATTCTTTTTTATTTTTCTGAGTTCCCGTTAAACTCTCATTTAAAAGGTTTTTGCATTTTTGTGGCATTCCCGCACATTTAATATTATAATAGGGGTCTACCGCTTCACCGTCTTCATGCGTTACGTGTTCAATATATGTTTTCTGTCTTGCAAATATAGCTCTGTCCCAATAACTTTCTAATTTCCAACAATTAAAATCAGACTTGTGTATTTTTAAGCCGACAAGTTCATTGGGCGATAAATCGCAATGTATAGAATCGGTATCCGCATAAATAAACCCACGTTCATTTTCACCGTGATAATTCATTTGTGCATACCGTATGGTAAAGTTACGTGCATAACTTGTAATAGCTGACCCTATTGCAATGTATCCAGCTTTCTTGTCATGCGATTCTACATTATAAAACCCTACTACATTATCGTCTTTCAAATATGCGTGTTTAAAAGACGAATCGTCAGACGACGCCATTTTCCCGTATAAGTTGTTTAAAAACAGTTTTGCAAGTGTTCTTTTTGCGCCTTTACTTTCCATTTTAATTTGTTTATATTTGTCTAAGTACTCGTCAAATATTCCGACTTGTGCATAAAAATAACATCCGTCTATAATTTCAAAATCTACCAGTTCATAGTGCTCCTTTATTAATTCGTAATCTGTCATGGTTAAAACAAGTTCCTGTTTTGTGTCTACAGTATTTCCAAACTTATCTTTATAATATTGACAGTACATTCCTAAATTATTGTCATAGTAATCAGATGTTGTAAGTGACTCTGTACCACTGTATATATATTTACCTTTTATTTGTATAAATGGTAGGTATCCTTTTTTTAAGTAAAAACGTGTTTTTATTCTAATAAAGTAATATTTATTAGGCTTTAGTGCTTCTTCTGGTATATAGTTTCCGCTCCAAAATTTAGGTACACCTATTGGATACCGATTGCCACTACTTGAATGCATTTCAGACGGGTAAAGAGAATTTACGTCGGCTGTCAATCCATTCAAAAAAACCTTGTTTTCTTTTCCTTTTACAAGGTAGCACCAACCGCCTCGATAACTTTTTCTTATCCATTTATCAGCTGTATTATAAGTGTGTACATCCTTATTTAATTCTATCGTTGTTAAGTCCGGAAACCATTTTTTAAAATCTTCGCTTAATAATGTTTTCTTAAACTCTGACAAACAACATGACCCTATAGTTAATTTTTTATGACCCTCTTTAAACATTATCTCTAATGCTTCTTTTACAACTAAAACATCATTCTTTATATACTCTTTTTCCTTGTCTGTAATTTCACATCCTGAGTAACGGAACCCCTTATATTCCATGTCTAGTTTTTTATGTTTTGTGCCCATGGAATTTCCTATTTCTTTTACACTAAATGGCAACAATTTTAATGAATCACGTATTTCTATTATATGATTATTTACTTTTATAGTTATAGAATACCATTGTCCCGTATCAGATATTAAGTACTTAAATGTATTATTTTTCATGTTTTTTGTGTCATCAAAAACCATTGACGTTTTTTCAGCGTTTAAGTATTCTACCGCTTGCTCTAAGTGCAAATCTTTTAGTAAAAAAGACATCCAAAAATTACCGTCAAATTTTAGATTGTGATAATAAGCACATACATTACAATTTAAGTCTTTAAAATAATTAAATGTATCGGCTATGCTGTGCAATATAACTACATATTCTGTAAACAGTTCAACACAAGCAGAAGCCCAAACTTCCGTATTTACTTGCCCTTTATAAACGGTAGTTTCAAAGTCACATGAAAAAATTTTAAAGGTGATATTTCTCACAAAATCACTCCCTTAAGGCTCATAAAATTCTTGCTCTCCAGATATACTTTCTGCTTCTGATTGTGATAATGGTCGCCCCATGTTTAAAAGATTTGCAAGCTCTATAAAATGATTTTGTATTCTTTTTTCGTCACCACTATCTTCATAGATTTCATCCAGTTGTTTGGCTATATCGTTTTCCTTTTCCAATAAATAGTTATAATACAAGTCTAAGTTACCCTTATACTCGTAATAACTAACATTGTCGTCAAATAATTTTAAAAGTCCTTGTTTTCTTCCCTCTATTTCAACAGGTCTTGTCCCTTCTTTTCTAGTTAGATTTATTATTTGGTTTCTTATGTGTTCTATTACGTCAAATGTTGCTATTGGTAAGCCGTCCTCTGTTTCGTTAAAACCGTTCATTTCTTTTTTCTGCTTTTGTCTCGCTAGTTTAACAAGTTCCTTGTTTGTTTTTACTACACTTTTTTTATAAATAGGTGATTCTTTTGTTATAATTTCACCTGTTGTAAAATCAACTAATTCTGACTTACTTCTTATCGTTTTAGGTGTAATCTTTTTTAAACGATTTATTGATGCTTTTGTAATACGTTTTGGAATATCTGGCAATAAATTTTCTGGGGGTATATATCCACTTTTTTTTTCTCGTGAAATTGCTTGTTGGATTCGCTTGCGTTCTTTCATATATTCTTGTTTACGTGTCATAACTATATCTCCTTATGCAAAAACAGTAGGAGACGTATGTCTCCCACTGTTTTTAATGATGTACTAAACAATGGAACACTTAATAAACGAGCCGTTGTAATTTTTAGACTTTACCTTGTAACATTCAATCTCAAAATCTGTTTCGCCAGAATCATTCATTGCTGTCATTATCTGAATGAAAGAATCCTCAAAAGACTGTGACCCTGTTGCATACATATTACCGTCTGATGCAATCACAATAAACTTTGTATAATCAACATTTTCAGCATGTTCGTTGTGAATGTTAAGACATACATAGTCAACGGGCTTAAGTACAACTTTGCCTCCATTTTCATCAATCAGATTGTCAAGCGAAATACAGGCTTGAGTATCAGCAAATTTCAGTTTTTCACGGGCTGTAAGTTCTCTGGATGAATCTGTAATTTTTACAATATAGTCGTTTCTCATTTTTATTTACCTCTATTCTTGTTATTCTTCTACGGGTTCCTGTGCTGTAACGTCAATGAAATGACGTTTTTCATCAAGTTCCTGTGCGTACTTCATGAATAATTCTTCTGTCATCCCAAAAATTTTTTCTTCCTGTTCTGCACTCTGAATCTGGACAATTTTTCTCGAATCGTTGTCATAAAATTCATGCGCTTTTGTTTCTAACTTCTTGTCAGAAACAGAAAACGAGCCTGGAATAATGATTGTGTCGTTGTACGGTTCTACCTTCTTTAAGTCAATACAGAGTGCGGTTAGTTTGGTACTGATAATGGTACGTGTTACTTTCTTCGCCATAATTTTTTCCTCCTTCATTGTGGCTTGTTTTTTGTAATATGTTATTCACCATTTAGGCGTTATAACCATTTGTAAAAGTGATAGAAATAATACGCTTGGAGTTGATTACAGGCAAATTTTCACAAATTACCTCCATTGTAACATCTAACTCATCAGAATATAATTTTGTTTCAGATAACTGATGTATTCCTATGGTACTCATAAATTGTTCATATAGAGTATTTAACAATGTAATCACCTCATTTCTATTGATTAACTCTATAATGTCATTATAATGACATTATATGAATCTGAAATGAACAAATTGTGAACAAATTGTAAACATTATTCGATGTAATAAAATTTGCCATCTTCTACAATGATTTCAAAACCATGTGTAATTGCGTCATCAAAAATTTCAAGCATTTTATCAATTGATAATAAATATGCGTTCATAATTGGAAATTTCATTTTTCTATTTCCTCCCTCACGTCGTGCCGTTAGGTCATCTTTTTTATATCTGTAAAATCCTACCGCATCCAGTGCACAAAAGATTTCTTCTGACGTTTTTTTATCTTGTTCAGCTAATGCACGCTCACCACGACCTTCTAAACTGCAACCACTTTCTAAAAGTGATAGTGATAACATATTGAGTACTTCTTTTCTTGCTGTAATATTTCCTATTGTTGTATTTACTGTCATTGTTTTTGT
>OKXB01002722.1_pt1 | contig 13413 bp, 10 predicted proteins | sample 1601731 | NCBI WGS metagenome assembly OKXB01 (sample SAMN04414077, study PRJEB24778) | human gut metagenome | material: faecal | host: Homo sapiens | reverse complement strand
ACGGAGTCCATGGCAGCGAAGATGGCGTTGACTGCGGAGTTGCTTTTGGGGGCGCAGGCCATGTAGGTGACTGCCTGGGAGAGGATGATCTGGGACTCGGGCATTCCTACGCGTTCTACTGCCTGGGCTGCGGCGACTGCTACACAGAGGGCCTGTGGATCGGCGTTTCCGATGTCTTCGGAGGCGAGGATCATGATTCTTCGGGCTATGAATTTGACGTCTTCTCCGGCGTAGAGCATTTTTGCAAGGTAGTAAACTGCTGCGTCAGGGTCTGAGCCACGCATGCTTTTGATGAAGGCGGAGATGATGTCGTAGTGGTTGTCTCCGTTTTTGTCGTAGCGGACGACGCGTTTCTGGATGCACTGAGATGCCACATCCAGGGTGATGTGGATGAGACCGTCTTCGCTACGGGGGGTAGTGAGGATGCCCAGTTCGATGGCATTGAGGGCATTTCTGGCGTCGCCGCCTGCCATGTCTGCAAGGAAGTCGAGGGCGTCTTCATCTATCCGGGCTTTATAGTTTCCCATTCCTTTTGTTTTGTCGTTGACTGCGCGAAGGATGAGTTCTTTGACTTCGGAGATCTCCAGGGATTTCAGTTCGAAGATGATGGAACGTGAGATTAAAGCAGCGTTGACTTCGAAGTATGGATTCTCTGTTGTGGCACCGATGAGGATGATGGTTCCGTCTTCTACGAATGGGAGGAGATAGTCCTGCTGGCCTTTGTTGAAGCGGTGGATCTCGTCTATGAAGAGGATTGTTTTTTTGCCGTACATACCCAGGTTTTGCTGGGCTTCTTTTACAACTGCTTCCATATCTTTTTTGCCTGCTACAGTGGCGTTGATCTGGGTGAATTCTGCACTGGTAGTGTTGGCGATTACTTTTGCCAGGGTGGTCTTGCCGGTTCCGGGAGGACCGTAGAAGATGACGGAGGTCAGCTTGTCAGCTTTGATAGCCCTGTATAATAAGGTGTTTTTTCCGATGATGTGTTGCTGCCCTACAACTTCATCCAGAGTTGTGGGGCGTAGTCTGGATGCCAGAGGGGCTTCCTGGTCCAGGGTTTTTGATTTGGCGTATTCAAATAAATCCATAGTTTTTTCTCCATAGAATATGATGATAAAACAGTCACATTTCATTTCGTGTTTATAGTAACATAAAACATTTCTGACAAATTATAGCAAGTCTCTTAATCAATATACATTATTTACGAGGAGTGCTATAGAACGTATATTTGTTTTAGTATAACGTATCCCTGTTTTTTTGTAAAGATTAGGAAATAAAAAGGAAGAGCATTATAAGAGCTCTTCCATTATTTTTCCGTATATTTCCTGGTAATGTGTGGACCATTTTTTACAGATCGACTGTGCTGCCTCAAGGTTAGGAGCTGCGATGTTCAGGTCGATGAGGGAGTTGCCCTTTTCGATGAGCTGGCATCTTACAGAATAGGTTCCCTGTTTGGTGATGTAATAATCGGCAGGAGTAACGATTCGCTCCTGGGCTTTGAAGCCGGTGGATTTCAGGTATTCCCTGACTTCCTGTTTGATCTCAGGAGAGAGATCTTTCTGGAAAAAGGAGAGAGTCTTTATGCCATCTTCGGTAATCCGGTAATGGGAGACATTGGAACGGGTGTCCATGGTGATTAGTTCTGCTTCTACCAGTTCTGAGATTGCCTGCTGGAGATGGAAATAGTTTGTATATTCCCGGTCCAGGATAAATTCCGAAATCTGCGAATTTGTCAGGGTATTTTCGGTATTCTGAAGCATGTATAACACGATTAATTTGTAAACTGTGAATGGTGTTGCCATTTTATCCCTCCTTTGCATAGAGTAGCAGAGAATCTTTTAGTGTGAAAACAGTCTTCCCTGGTAGCTTTGTTCTTCTTTCATCCTGTGATGCAGCATATTTAATACCTCACGTTTACGGCTTGCCCACAGTGGTGCGATCAGCAGATCTTTGGGGCCGTCGCCTGTGATGCGGTGTATAACCATATCCGGTCTGAGATGTTCCAGACAGTTTATAAGGAGAGAGATGTATTCATCCCGTTCGTAAGTCTGAAACAGTCCTTTCTCGTAATCTGCTGCCAGATCAGTGCCGCGAAGCACATGAAGTAACTGCAGTTTGATTCCCTGAATATCCATATGGTTGAGGTATTCCATAGTTTCCAGAATATCTGCTGTGTTTTCACCGGGCAATCCGAGGATTGTATGCACGATTACTTCGATATTTTCTTTTCGCAGGCGTTTTACGGCATCATCAAAAACGCAGAGAGGATATCCCCTTCGGATATACCTGGCAGTGGACTCATGGATCGTCTGAAGTCCAAGTTCAATCCAGACAGGTTTCTGTTTATTTAACCGGGACAAAAGTGCCACGATTTCAGGACTGAGGCAGTCTGGTCTGGTGCCGATGGAAAGAGCAACTATCTTTGGATGAGAGATTGCTTCTGTAAAAATTTTCTCCAGATATTCCACAGGTGCGTAGGTATTTGTGTACGCCTGGAAATAGGCAATATATTTATGAATCGGACGTTTCTGTGAAAGGATACTGATCTGGCTTTCTATCTGGTCAGTGATGGAAAGTGCGGCATCTGCAGCGAAATCTCCGCTTCCTCCTGCGCTGCAGAAGATGCAGCCGCGGGTTCCAATCTTACCGTCCCTGTTGGGACAGGACATGCCGCCATTTAGCGTGACCTTATAAACCTTTTCTCCAAACCGCTCTCTCAGCATATAGTCCAGAGAGTGGTATGGTTTCTCTCCCCATTTGGTCATACTGTGTGATCATTTTCTGTTGATGAAGTTTCAGCAGAGTTTCCGTTCTGAAGGTCTGTATCCTGGGTATCTGCATCAGCCGGAATATAATTATCAAAAATCTTTACCAGAAAATGTCCGTTGATAAATGCTTCCAGTGCAAATCCAAACATGCACAGAAGCATGATGGCCATGGACTGTATGCGGAAACTTTTGATAAAAAACACGCCTGCAGGTAACAGAGTGATGACTGCCATCAGGACTGTATACGGAAGATGACGGATAGCCATCAGGAATGCATTGCGGAAGGTGTTTTTGATGGAGTTGTAGAATTTGGCAAGCACCGGATAAATATACAGAAATACCATCATATAAAGGATACCAAATGCAAAGAAAACGATATACAATACCTGAGACATTGTTCCGCCGATATTACCTACAATACGCAGATCCATGTAAAGGATAGCTGCAACTGCAAGCATGATAAGATTGATGACAGTTGCCTGTTTGAAGTTCTGCTTAAAGGATTTGAAGAAGCTTCTGATAATATAAGATTCTTCGTTACGTGTCATTTTCAGTGTGACATAGTGGAGTGCAGTCAGTGACGCACCAATAGTCACGATCGGCAGACAACAGATCAGAAAGACCACATTAAGCATAATAAGATCAGCCACGCGTCCCATGACGGTGAAGAATTTGTTGTCCATGTTAAATAGTCTGTCCATTCGTTTAATTACTCCTTTTGTATATAATGATGTACAGCATACTCTGCGGATAATCCTGCTACAGAGAAATCTGTACAAGCTTTGTATAACAGTATAACGAATCAGGCAGGAAAAAGCAAATCTTTTATGTGAGCAGGAGCTGGTCTGCAGTGACAAAAACATAGCCTTTTTCAGTAAAAAGATCAGCGATTTTCAGGGCTGCATCCACAGATGTCTGATAGCTGTCATGCATCAGGATGATAGAACCGTCATGCACCTGTTTCTGGGCGATAGACAGGATAGAATCGATGTTTTTGCTTTTCCAGTCCAGGGTGTCTACATCCCAGAATACGGGAAGCATGGTGACAGAAAGTTCCATATCCTTGATCCATGCGCCGAAAGGCGGTCGCACATAAGAAGGGTAAATTCCGGAAGCTTCATAGATTCTGTTATTTGTTTTTTCAATTTCCAGTCTGGCTTTCTCCGCCGGTATCTTGTCAAGCTGTACATGATCCCAGGTGTGATTTCCGATAAGATGTCCGTCTTTTCGCATTTGCAGGAGTATGTCTTCGTTTCCTTCAATGTTCTCGCCTATCAGAAAGAAAGATGCCCTGATGTTTCTTTTTTTTAATCCATCCAGAAGCATGGGGGTATACCGGGCATTAGGACCATCATCAAAGGTCAGTGCGATTCTGGGAGGTTCTTCGACGGGAAGCCCGGCGGTGGTGTCAGTTGAAAAATCCTCAAAAGCTGTAGCTTTTGCAGATGCCTGTTTTACAAGGGAAAGCATACCGGGACCTGCCAGTGAAGTAAGGAACTGTGTGCGTCTGTAAACAGAAGAAAAAAGCAGAAAAAAAATCATGCATAATATTTCAAAAAATATTAAAGTCCGCTTCATGCAAAGATACTCCTCATAAAAATATCTCTCTGATTCCGGAACACAGAGTATGAATATCTGTGTCAGAACGAAAGAAACAGCAGGTGGCAGATGTAATCATTACAGTATATGAAAAAAAGAAAGCAATTCATACCGATTTATTGTATAATAGATTCTGCAAAATATCGAAGAAAGAATTTACGGAGATTGAGATGAAAAAGAAACGGACAAAACTGCTGGTTTTCTTTGCACTGGCAGGAATTTTAGTGCTTTTTTATATGATAGGAGAGTCTTATTGTGAAGGACTGTCCGGGGGGAGTAGTCTGGAAGAGAAGAATGAGGTGATGTGTAAATATAAATACGATATGATCGTAGACAGTCCGAATTCTTCTTTCTGGCAAGCGGTTTATGATTGTGCACAGGAATGGGCGCAGAAGAATGATGCAATTCTTGAACTGAGAGGCAGTGGAAGGGAGAGCGATTACAGTAAGCTTGATTATATGAATATGAGTATTGCTTCAAATTCAGACGGGATCATCCTGCAATACAGTGGGGAGCAGGGACTGGAAGAGAAGATAAATGAGGCTGTTCAGAAAGGAATTCCGGTTGTTACTGTAATGGGAGATGCAGTTCACAGCAAGCGTCAGAGTTTCGTGGGTGTCAGTGATTATCAGCTTGGAAGTGTCTATGGCGAAAAGGTAGCGGAATATGTGACTGAGGATACGGAAAGTATTCTTATTCTGTTGAAGAAAAATATTGATGATATGAACCAGAGCCAGATATATACACAGATTAGCAACGCAGTCCAGGCAAAGGCGGGTCCTTCGCAAAATATCCAGATAACAGGAAAAAATCTTCGCTTAACAGGGACTTTTGAGACAGAAGAAGCGGTAACAGATATTTTTCAGCAGAGAGATAAAGTACCGGATATTCTTGTGTGTATGGATGAGGAAACTACAGAATGCGCACGTCAGGCAGTACTGGACTTTAATCTTGCAGGAAAGGTTACGATCATAGGATATTACAGCTCTGAAGATATTCTTACAGCAGTGGAAAAGGGAGTGATCTCTGTTACCTGTGATGTGGATACAGAGCAGCTTGGCAGATACAGTATAGAGGCTCTGACAGCATATCAGAAAGATGGAAGGACCAATTCTTATTATAATGTGGATATTAATTTTCTGGACAAGGATGTAGTACGGGAAATGAGAAGGAAGGGGGTGTCCGGATGAAGCAGCTGCGCTGGAAAGATTTTTCACTGGTCAGTAAAATCGTTATAGAGGTGGGTATGATCGCAGTCCTTCTTTTTGCCATGAATATGCTTTTTTATGTGCGGATCAATAATTCCATGCAAAAGATGGATAATGTTTATGCCAGTAATGCAGAGCTTACCGAACTTTCACAGGTATTTGAGAAGGTACAGGATAATATGTATAAGTATCTTAAGGTTAAGAGTTCTCAGACACTTCTTGATTATTATCAGAATGAGGCAAAATACAGAAATGAACTTGAGAAACTTAATGAAGATAATATCAATGATCCCGTAAAGCTTCTGGAACGGAATATCCGGAAAATGTCGGAAACATATCTGGACTGTACTGCGGAAACGGTAGCTGCCAAACGAGGAAGGAACGTTGAGCAGTATAAGCGTAAATATGATGATGCAACAAAGCTTTACAGATATATCCAGTCATCTATTGACGAACTGAATAACCTGATGTTTCAGGAGAACTCCAGTACTTATGCAGTACTTCGTGCAGTGATGAGATATCTGGAGATAAGCAATTCAGTTATTATGATCATAATTGTAGCCGGTGGAATGCTTCTGCTCATCCAGGCCACCAGAAATATGTTTGTTCCCCTTTCCAATATGGCAGAGACAGCACAACTGGTAGGTCAGGGAAATTTCCATGTAAAGATGCACGATACAGATGCACAGGATGAACTGGGAACAGTAACCAGAGCGTTTAATACAATGGTAGAGAATCTTGATCTGTATATGGCAAGGACGAAAGCAAGTATGGAGAAAGAGCAGCAGATGATGGAGAGGGAGCTTCTTATGGAAAATCATCTGAAAGAAGCACAGCTGAAATATCTTCAGTCACAGATCAATCCGCACTTTCTGTTTAATTCCCTGAATGCAGGAGCACAGCTTGCAATGATGGAGGATGCAGAGCAGACCGGGATTTTTGTAGAGAAAATGGCGGATTTTTTTCGCTATAATGTAAAAAAAGGACAGGAAGACGCCACATTGGGAGAAGAACTGGAGGCTGTTGATAACTATATTTATATTCTGAATGTCCGGTTCGCCGGAGATATCCATTTCAGCAAGGAGGTGGATGAATCACTGGAGAATGTGCGTATGCCAAGTATGATCTTGCAGCCGGTTGTGGAAAATGCAGTCAATCATGGAATACGTGACATTGAATGGGAAGGAAAAATACATCTCACAGTTACAGGAGATGCAGATTATATACGTATCAGCGTGAAAGATAATGGAAAGGGAATGACGCAGGAACAGATAGAGGGTGTTCTGTCAGGAAACAGAGAGCGCAGAAATGAAGAAGGTGATTCTACAGGAATCGGTATGAATAATGTGATCAGTCGTCTGGAACTTTATTATGAGGAATCAGGGCTTATGGAGATTAACAGTGAAGGTGAAGGAAAAGGCACAGAAGCAGTAATCTATATACCTGTGCATGAAAACTAAGAGAAGTATTATGGGAGTGAGAGAAGATGTATAGAATTTTGCTGGCAGATGATGAAGGTATCATGCTGGAATCATTAAAGAAAATTATTGAAACTGAATATGGAAATGAATGTGAGATCCATTGTGCAAAGTCAGGCAGAGTTGTGGTGGAGATGGCACAGGCATATCCGCCGGATATCTGTTTTATGGATATCCAGATGCCGGGAATAAGCGGAATCCAGGCAATCAGGGAAATTCAGAAATTTAACAGCTCAGCAGTTTTTGTGATCATAACTGCATATGATAAGTTTAATTATGCAAAAGAAGCAGTGAACCTGGGAGTTCAGGAATTTCTCACAAAACCTGTAAATAAGAAAGTAATTCTGGAAACCTGCGCGAAGATGATGACAAAGGTAGATCAGATACGGCAGAAGAGAAGCGATGATCTCCTGATCAGAGAGAAACTGGAGACAGTGGTACCTATGATTGAGAGTGGATATATCAATAATATTCTTCTGCAGGATGATTTTGTTACTTATCAGGATAATTATACACAGCTTCTTGATATCCGTCAGAAATACGGTTATATGATGGTCATAGAATTTGGAGATTCTATGGAAAATGGGGTGCTCAGTAATGCAGTAGGTGCAAGTGTAAAGGCAAACAAATTTTATTCTACTTTTCGTGAAATCGCACAGGGATTCTTTGAATGCCTTGTAGGTCCTATTATGGGAAACAGGATCGTACTGCTTGTTCCTTATGAAAATGCGAAAGAAGATTACGAAGACAGAGTTGCAATTGTCACAAGAGCCAGAAATATGGTACATAAATTTGAAAACCGGATCGACAGTATGTTCCGCTGTGGAATCGGAAGAGTCAAAGAACTTGGAAGCGTGAAGGAATCTTTTAAGGAAGCGGTGGTCGCACTGAGAGAGAGCATCAGTCATGTAGTGCATATCGAGGATGTACCGGCGGCACAGAAATATGACGGGGAATATCCAAGAGACCTGGAAATCAGATATCAGAAGAGGATCCTTGAGAAGGATGCTGCGGGAGCGATGAACTGCGCAGAGGGATTTTTTGAATGGATGCACAGTCAGCAGGCCGTCACAAGAGAAGACATTGAGATTAAAATCCTGGAGATGGTGATGAATGCGGAACGCAGGGCATTCTTTGCAGGAACTTTGAAATATAATGTTAACAGCAGGAGAAGCTATATCCGGGAGCTTCAGTCCTGTACGGATATAGAAAATCTGAAGAAGTGGTTTCTGGATAAGACGAGAGAAATCTGTACGAAACTGGAGAATTCCAAGGAAAAAGAAGCTAGCAGTATTATTGACAGAGCAAAGGAATATATCAATGAAAATTTCCGCAGGGATATTTCTCTGGATGATGTTTCAAGAGAGGTAGATATCAGTCCGTATTATTTCAGTAAACTTTTTAAACAGGAAACAGGTAAGAACTTTATTGAATATCTTACAGAAATACGTCTGAAAAATGCCAGAGAACTTCTGCAGGATTCCAGACTTTCCATTAAGGAAATATGTGCACAGTCAGGATACAGTGATCCCAATTACTTCAGCAGGATTTTCAAGAAGTATGAAGGAGTTACGCCTAGTGAGTTCAGAGAGAGGTTAGGCTGATGAAATTATATAAGACAAACAAGAATTGCGGAAAGCTGCTGCTTGGAATACTGGCATTTTGTACAGGGATGATACTGCTGACAGGATGTGGTTCCTCTTCAGAACAAAAACAGAATAAGAATGAAGAAACAGCAGAAGAGAATAAGGAAGAGGATAAGGTTCAGATCGGACTTACAGTGGATTCTTTTGTTATAGAAAGATGGATCCGTGACAGAGATGTATTTGTGGCGACTGCCAGAGAACTGGGAGCAGAGGTAAATGTGCAGGATGCAGGTGCAGATGTCAAAGAGCAGATCAGTCAGATTGAATACTTTATAAATAAGCAGGTGGATGTGATCGTTGTGATCGCAAGAGACTGTGGAGCACTTTCAGATGCCATACAGAAGGCACAGAGTGCGGGAATTCCGGTTATTTCCTATGACAGAATGGTCAATAATGCCAATACAGATTTGTACATTTCCTTTGATAACCGTAAGGTGGGTGAGATCATGGCACAGGCACTTGTCAATGCACTTCCTCAGGGAGGAGATGTCTTTATGATACAGGGATCCTCTTCAGATAATAATGTCCAGATGGTGAAACAGGGGTTTGATGATATGCTTGCAGACACAGATCTGCATGTGGTTTATGAAGCTAACTGTGATGGCTGGACAGCAGAACTGGCTGCCGGATATGTGGAGGAAGCCCTGGAAAAATATCCTCATGTTAAGGGAATTATGTGCGGAAATGATGACATTGCCAGTCAGGTCGTACAGGTACTGGCAGAGAATCAGCTTGCCGGAAATGTGGTTGTCGTAGGTCAGGATGGAGATCTTGCAGCCTGTCAGAGAATAGTAAAAGGAACACAGTATATGACTGCTTTTAAACCAATTGAAGATCTGGCAAGAAAAGCAGCGAAATATGCAGTGGAAATGGGTAGTGGAAAGGGAGTTGCAGAACTGGAAGATGTGACAGAAACAGTAAATGACGGAACTTATGAGATTCCTTCCTGCATCCTTGAACCAACTGCAGTGACAAAAGAGAATATAGATAAGGTGATTATTGAAGGAGGTTTCCACCGTAGAGATGAAGTTTATCTGAATGCGGATTACAGTTAAATAAAATATTCAGAGATTATCCGGCTGCTTTTGCAGAGGTAAGAGTAAATCAGTATATAGCATTATCTTGCAACAAAAATGTCCTGTCCTGTGCAGGGCATTTTTTGTTTTTCTTAAAATGTCTTGTTTCTTGCCAACCATGTCCAGATTGCCCTGTGCTATAGTAACGTTATCAAGAAAACGTGAGAAACGTAAAAAGAAATGGAGGATTTTTACAATGAGAAAGAAAGTCGTATCTGCAATTCTTTGTGCATCAATGGTAGCTGGAATGGTAGTTATCCCGGGAGTAGCTGTTAAAGCGGATGACAAGAAACTGATCGGTGTTACAATGCCTACAAAAGATCTTCAGAGATGGAATCAGGATGGCGAGAACATGAAGAAAGAGCTGGAAGCAGCCGGCTATGAAGTAGACCTTCAGTATGCATCTAACGATGTAAGCACACAGGTTTCACAGCTTGAGAATCAGGTTGCAAACGGATGTGATCTTCTGGTTGTGGCATCTATCGACGGAAGCAGTCTTGGTGAGCCGCTGAAACAGGCTAAAGAAGCAGGAATCCCGGTTATTTCCTATGACCGTCTGCTTATGAACTCAGATGCAGTTACTTATTATGCAACATTTGATAATTACAAGGTAGGTCAGAAACAGGGCGAATATTTAGTAGATGCACTTGATCTCGACAATCAGGACGGACCGTTTAATATTGAGCTGTTCACAGGTGATCCTGGTGACAATAACTGTAACTTCTTCTTCGGCGGAGCAATGGATGTACTTCAGAAATATATTGACGAAGGTAAGCTGGTAGTTAAATCCGGACAGACAGAATTTGAGCAGGTTGCAACTGCTAACTGGGACAGTGCAAAGGCTCAGGACAGAATGGATACAATTATCGCAGGTAACTACTCAGATGGCTCCAACCTTGACGCAGTTCTCTGCTCCAATGACTCTACAGCACTTGGCGTAGAAAATGCTCTTGCAGCTTCCTACACAGGAGAATATCCGATCATCACAGGTCAGGACTGTGATACACCAAATGTTAAGAACCTTGTAGCAGGAAAACAGGCTATGTCCGTATTCAAGGATACACGTGCTCTTGCAACAGCAGTTGTTGGAATGGTTGATTCCATCATGAAAGGTGAAGAACCGGAAATTAATGATACAGAATCCTATGATAATGGCACAGGTGTTATCCCGACATACCTTTGCGATCCGGTTGTTGTCACGGTTGACAATTACAAAGAAATGCTGATCGATTCCGGATACTATACAGAAGATCAGATTAAGTAATAAAAATTGATCATACAGGCGGGAATACCACCCGCCTGTGTTAATCTATAGCAATCCCAGAAAATAATGTAATTCAGTATTTCCTGGGATTGCTATAGGGCTGCCCGTCGCAGGCATGATATAAAAGGGAGGGAAACAAAATTGGCTAAGATACTTCTGGAAATGAAAAATATTACCAAAACTTTCCCAGGTGTAAAAGCACTGGATAACGTTAATCTTCAGGTGGAAGAGGGCGAGATTCACGCTCTGGTCGGTGAAAATGGAGCCGGTAAATCTACCCTGATGAATGTATTAAGTGGTATTTATCCGTATGGAACATACGATGGTAATATTATTTATAACGGTGAAATCTGTAAATTTAATACAATTAAAGACAGTGAAGAAAAAGGAATTGTAATCATTCACCAGGAACTGGCGCTGATCCCATATATGACGATCGGTGAAAATATGTATCTGGGCAATGAAAGAGGAAGTTCATTATCTATTAACTGGAATGAAACCTACGGAGAAGCAGATAAATATCTGAAAATAGTAGGACTTGAAGAATCCTCCAGAACTTTGATCAAGGATATTGGTGTAGGTAAACAGCAGCTGGTAGAAATCGCCAAGGCACTGGCAAAAAATGCCAAGCTTCTGATCCTGGACGAGCCGACAGCATCTTTAAATGAGGATGATTCTCAGGCTCTGCTGGAATTGCTTCTGAAGTTCAAAAAACAGGGAATGACATCTATTATCATTTCCCATAAACTAAATGAAATTTCCTATGTTGCGGATAAGATTACAGTTATCCGTGATGGATCTACTATCGAGACTTTGGATAAGAAGAAAGATGACTTTTCCGAGCAGCGTATTATTCAGGGTATGGTAGGTCGTGAGATGACAGATCGATTCCCGAAACGTCCGGATGTAAAGATCGGGGATGTTTCCATGGAAGTTAAGAACTGGAATGTCTATCATCCGCTGTACTCAGAGCGAAAAGTAGTAGATAATGTATCATTTAAGGTGCATAAGGGAGAAGTAGTAGGTATCTCCGGACTTATGGGTGCAGGACGTACAGAGCTTGCAATGAGTATTTTTGGAAAAAGTTATGGAACTAAGATTTCCGGTCAGGTATTCATGAACGGAAAAGAAGTGAAGCTGAATACTGTACAGGAAGCAATCGATAACAAGCTTGCTTATGTTACAGAGGACAGAAAAGGAAATGGTCTGATCCTTTCCAAATCTATTAAGATGAATACTTCCCTTGCAAATATGAAGGGAATCACTAACGGAAAGGTTATTGACGCAGATAAAGAATATGCGGTGGCAGAGGATTACAGAAAGAAGTTGAAAACAAAATGTCCGTCTGTCGAGCAGAATGTAGGCAACTTAAGTGGTGGTAACCAGCAGAAAGTCCTTCTTGCAAAATGGATGTTTGCAGAGCCGGATATTCTGATCTTGGATGAACCTACAAGAGGTATTGACGTAGGAGCCAAATATGAAATCTACTGTATCATCAATGACCTGGTCGCAGCAGGAAAATCTGTGATCATGATCTCTTCTGAGCTTCCGGAAGTGCTTGGAATGTCAGACAGAATCTATATCATGAACGAGGGCAGATTCGTAGGAGAGGTAAGTGGTGAGGAAGCTACATCTGAGCTGATCATGTCCAGGATCGTGAAGTCAGGTAAAGGAGAGTAAGAAGATGGAGAAAAAGATTAGTTTTTCAGAAATATTAAAAAAATATACCATGGTCATTGTTCTGGTATTTGTTGTGATCATGTTTTCTGTGAACACAAAGGGCGTTATGCTTCTTCCGCAGAATGTAAATAACCTGGTAGCCCAGAATGCATATGTATTTATTCTTGCATGCTGTTCTGTATTTTAACAGGTGGTAACATCGATCTGTCAGTTGGTTCTGTTGTATGCTTTGTTGCTGCTGTCGGTGGTAAGATGATGGTTCTCAACAGTATGAACCCGTATCTCACTATGATCGTGATGCTTCTTGTGGGTATTGCCATTGGTGCATGGCAGGGATTCTGGATCGCTTATGTACGAATTCCTCCATTTATTGTTACTCTGGCAGGTATGCTTGCTTTTCGTGGCCTTTCCAACGTAGTTCTGGAAGGACAGACCCTGGCCCCGATGCCGGATGCTTATCTGGCTCTGTTCAATAACTATATTCCGGACTTCCTTGGTGGAGGTGAAGGATTTAACAGAACATGTTTCGTAGTTGGCATTATTGTCTGCATCGTCTATGTTGCACTTGTTATGAAAAACCGTGCAGACCGTGCAAAAAAAGGCTACAGTGTTGAGTCTTTCGGTGGTGTTGCAGTGAAGATGGTTCTGATCTGTGTAGTTGTTCTTGCTTTTATGTTCCGTCTGGCTCAGTATA
>OKXB01002721.1_pt1 | contig 13425 bp, 6 predicted proteins | sample 1601731 | NCBI WGS metagenome assembly OKXB01 (sample SAMN04414077, study PRJEB24778) | human gut metagenome | material: faecal | host: Homo sapiens | reverse complement strand
TGCGGCGCAAATTCGTCCTCGACGCGCGCGTCGTAGACTTCGCCGTCGTAAATACTGTTTTCTCTGACCGCTCCGCCGCGCACCCACCATCCGCAACCGACCGCCGAATGAAATTCGGTTTCGCTGCCGTCGGTATAGGTGACGTTTACCTGCATAAGCATACGTTTCGCGCCGAGCCAGCCGTGCGCGACCTCTATGCCGAACACGTTATCGCCGGGCTGTAAAATCGACGAAACGTCGTAGATGTTATAGTAAATGCGTTTGGTGAAATCGCTTGTCGCGGGGGAAAGAACTTCGTCGCCGACCTTTTTGCCGTTGACGAAAAATTCGTTATACCCTATACCCGCTATATACGCGGTTGCGATTTTAACGGGTTTATCGACGGAAACGCGCAATCTGTACAGCGATGATCCGCCCTGACTGTTTACGGGCAGATTTACCCAGTCGCCTTTCCAGTCTTCGGGGGCGAGAGCGGTCTGAAAACAGAACTTACGCTCGTCCGAAGTTTCGCCGTCGGAGACTTTAAGCGTTGCGTAATATCTTTTTCCGCTTGCGAACGGCTTGCCGTTATAGCGGAAGAACGTATCGTTTCCGCCTTTTGCGTCAAGCATATCGTATTCGCCTTTAAGCGATTTTTCTTCGGAAGACGCCACGCCGAGCGCGAAAGCCGTCTGATTGTTGCCGTTGAATTTCCATTGAAACAGCGGCGCGGATATGACCCCGAGGGCGAACTGTTCGCCGTCGGTTTTGATTTCGGTAATTTTAATCATTGTATGCCACAACTTTATTGTTTTTTCAATCTCCGCCCGTCGCGTTTCGCGGCGCAACCTTATCGGTCGCACCCGACTTAAACGGGAAGAAAAGTAACTGCTACGCGGTAATTCACCCTGCCGGGAGATTGCCACGACCCGCAAGCGGGTCTTGCAATGACGGGTTTTCCCGCAACGGCGCGAGCGGAGATTGAATTTATTTGTCCTTATGCCTTTTTGCCTTTTTTGCGTACTATTATTACGCCCGCGGTTATAAACGCCAGTCCGAGTATCGAAGAAACGCTTACGACGTCGCCCTTACAACCTTTCTTTGCGTCTTTTACGGTAACGGTAAGAGTTCCGCGCTTGGTTTCGCCGTCAATGGTTACGCGTACGCCGTATTCGGTCGTACCGGTGACCGACGTATCGATGTCTTCGACGATGACGTTGTTTGCGCCGAGGCTGATATTCTCTTCGGTTCCGTCAGTGTATCTGACGGTGATTTCATAGTCGGCAAGGTCGATCGTCGCGCCTTTCGTAACGGTTATTTCGCCCGAAACGCTCTTGATACCTTTCTTTACGGTAACGGTTACGGTTTTAACGATAGGATCAAGCGCGTTGCCGTCCGCATCCTTACCGCCGGTAAGCGTAACGGTTACGGTTGCCGTACCTATTCCGAGACCCGCAAGGTTGCCGTCTTTGGTAACGGTTACGACTGCGGGGTCGGAAGATTCGTAAGTGAATTTACCGGTCGTAGCGTCGATAGGTGTCTTTACCGCGCCGATACTGCCCGTTCCGCCTACCGTGAGAGTGACAGAGGGATTGACGGTGAAGTCGGTATATTCTTTATAAATCTGCCAGAGACTCTTGACGCCGTCTTCTTCGTAGCAGTAGTAAACTATATCTTCGGTAACGTAACCTTCGACGATAAGGCAACCCTTGCCTTCGGCGGGATAGTTATTTTCGCCGAGCGAGCCTTTCCACGCATATATCGGCATGCCCGCAAGGAAGGTTATCTTGTCGCCCGCTTTATATACGGGAACGTAACCGTACGATGCGTCGCTCTTCCAGTGATCTTCGCTGCCGTAACCCACGTTGGCGTTGGAGCCTTCGGGTTTAATCATTATAAGAAGGTTGGTTCCGAGTTGCCATACGCCGATACGGTCGATTATATCGTTGTCCTTGTCGGCTTTGCCGTAATACTTATTGCCTTCGGCGGTCTCGTATACGATATATTCGGACATCTTCTCGCTCGACTCGGTAGAAAGCATATTACCCTTGCTGGTCGAAATCGAGTTCATACCGATTATCATGTGACCGTTCCAGGTACCGGGCTGATTTCTGTCGTCGTTTACGTCGTAGCCGCTTACGCCGAGAGAAGTAAACGAAGTAACGTTCTTATATTCGTAAACGTTTACCTTTACGGTAGCGGTAAATTCACCTATGGTTATCGTGAGATCTTTAAGACCCGCAACGGTGTAATTGATGTCGCCGATCTGACTTGCCTCGACGTCGAATACGTCGCCGACGCTGCCGTCAACGTACAAATAACGTGCCAAAAGCGTATAACCCATAGAGGTGAAGTTATTGTCTGCGGTAGCGGTCGCTACGGGAACGTAGAAGATTTCGATGTCGCTTACGATCTCGATGCCTTTCTTCGCGGGTTCTTCACTTACGGTAACCGTGATTTCTTTGCTTACGTCTTTATACGAAACGGTTATCTTTGCGGTACCTACTTTAATACCCTTTACAACGCCCGTTTCGCTTACGGTTGCAACCGTATCGTCGCTCGACGCGTATTTATACACCGCGGTAACGGCTGCGTCGTCTTTAACGTTGATCTGTTTTACGCCGTTTACGAACACGCTCATCGTAGCGTCTACGTCGAACGTTTCGGGTTCGACGAGTTTTACGAACTTCGTACCGTTATAAACGTAAGTTACGGTTTCGGTAAGTCTTTCACCGTTGATGAACGGTAAACCTTTTTTGACGGTGAATTTATCGCCGACTTTGCAATATGCGACTTTATCCCTTACCATCCAGTTACCGTCGGTATCTTTTACGTCGATTTCGTACTTGTTACCGTAAATAATATATCCGGAAACAGTAAGTTTAACGCCGTCTCTGTCGTATTCAAAATATCTTAAATATTCGGTGTGCGCGTTTGTATCGGATTTCTGATTTGCAGTATCGGTTTCGACCGCAATCTTATTCCAGTCAAGGTCTACGCGGACGTTAGTTACATTAAGTTCGGTCGTGTCGAGAACTTTAACCGTAATATTTACCGAGAAGTCGCCGACTTTAAGCGTTACCCGATAGCCGTTTTCGTTGACGGTGTTCATATCGGGCGCGTTTTCTATGGTTACGTCGTCCGCATCAACCGTTTCGGGCACTTTTACTTCGGTTGTATAGGTATAGAACAGTTCGGGCAGAACGAATTCGTCACCCTTATAAAGCGTAAGTTCTTTCTCTTTGGTGTCTATGCCGTTTTTAGTGAGTTTATCGTAATCGATATAATCTTCGGCGTTTACCCATACATTGCCGTTGAAGATATAAGAAACGTCGGCTTTAACTTCGGCGTTACCGATAGAGAAACCTTTTTTAACCGTAAACTTATCGCCTTTCGCAATATCGCTTACAGCCATGTTAGCCGCGCCGTTGGTCTTCTGACGAACGAAGAATCTTGCCTCGCCTTTATAAAGTCTCGCAAACCATACGTTGCCGATGACCGCAGGAGTTCCGTTGAAAGTATATCTTACGAATCTGCGAAGTTCCGCAACGTCATTCATACCGTTGTCGGCGGCATTGGTCGAATCGGTATTGACATAAATAAGCGCATCTTTCGGATAAGCACCCGATACGCCTACGCCGGCAGTTATGCTGCCGACTTTAAGTTCGGACTTTTCGGCAGGAAGAGTTTCCGCCTTAATCCATGTAGTACCGGTGTAAATGAAAGTTATATCGCTGCTTACAACATAACTGTAATTGCCTCTTATCGCGAAACCTTCGCCGATAACGAGTTTATCGCCGCGCTTTGCGCTGTCAAACGAATAACCCTTACCGTTGAAGTAAAGTTTGAAATGTTTTCTGGACGGAACCTGTCTGATATTGCTGGGTGTATAAGTGTTTCCGTCAACGTCGGTTATAACGATATTAGTACCGTTTTCGACGGTAAGGTCGGCAGCCTCGTCAGCGCCGGTGAACATTTCGCAACCCATTTCGACCTGCGTACCCGATACATAGAACGGGTCGATGTCGCCGATTGTCAATTCCTGATCTGCAGGAAGTTCGGTGCCTTCTATCCATGCACTGCCGTCATAAATATAGTTTTTATCCGCTTTAACTTCGGATGTTGCCGTAGCGGAATACGCAAAACCTGTTTTAACGACAAACTTATCGCCTCTCGTCAGTCCGCTCGTATTCATGTTACCCGAACCGTTCTTATTGTGGACGAAAAATCTTACTTCGTTTTTGCAGATACGGGCATACCATACGTCGCCTTTCGTTCCGTCGGCAAAATTCAATTCGACAAAATTAAGGCAGAAAGACTGATTCGCGTCGCCTAAATCGGCTGTGTTGTCGGAACCGGTAGTAAGATACAACAACGCATCTTTTTTACCCTGCGCACTGCTGAGACTTAACGTGCTGACGGTAAGTTCGGTTTTCTCCGCCGGGAGTTCCGTGCCGCTTATCCATGCAGAACCGGTGTAAATATAATTTATATCTGCTTTTACTTCGATATTATATTCGGCGCCGTTTTTGTTACCGGTTATTGTAAGTCCCTTCTTTACGGTGAGTAAATCGCCCTTTGCCGAACTTGCAAACGAATATTTCTTTCCGTTGGCGTTCGCGTTATTAAAATATAATTTGAAAGCCTTTCTTACTTTACCCATTTGTCTTACATGGCTGGGGGTATAAGTTTCCCCGTCTGCACCTGTAAGAACGATATACTCTTTACCGTTAATGGCTAATTCTTTTTCATCGGCGGCAGTAAATTGCGTATTTGCGATTTCTATCTGACTTCCGTTAGTAAGGGACACGTCGCCAAGCACGAGAGCCTCAGCCTCGGTCGGAAGTTCTTTACCCTTAATCCATGAACTGCCCGTAAAGATATAGTTTATATCTTCGCTGACGGTCAGATCGGGATACTTTGTTGAAGTCATTCCTTGTTTAACCGTAAAAAGGTCGCCCTTTTTGGCATTAGAAAAACTATACCCCGTGCCGTTGAAATAAACTCTCAACGACTTTCTTGAGACGATTTGTCTTACGTTACTGGCATTATAAGTCGATCCTCCGCTGGTTACAGTAACGTAAGTAAGCGAATTTCCCCCAAGTTCTTGTTCGTCGCCGCCGGTGGTAAACTGTGAGCACGAAATTTCGATCGCAGTACCCGACGTGTACGTCGTACTGACGTCGCCGAGGGTAAGTTCGTCCGCGGCGCCGACGGTCATGATCGACATACCGAACGCCAACGAAACAGCCATAACTATAGTCATAAAGACTACAATCAGTTTCCTTTTCATTATCTTTCCTCCTGATAATTTTTCAATCGCGATTTACGCGTGATTTCTTATTTACCGTAAGCGTAACCGAATCTGCCGATAGGCGCGCAGTCTCCGCTGACGTAATAGTCGAGTATATCGTCCTGCCTGGTTACGTTGTCGCATACCTTAAACGAAAATCCGACGTTGTCTTTGTTAAGCCCCAGAACCGAAAGCGGAATTCTGACTGCCATTTTATTGCCCCTTACCGCTATGTCGCCCTCGCCGCATTCCGACCAGTTAAAGCCGTTCGCCGTGCATTTTTCGATCTTTGTCTTATTACCGCTTACGCTGCGGTTGATTATATAATTGAACCCCGCGAAAGAGTTCGTCGTATCGCCCGCGGATATAAGGATATTCATCCAGTTTTTATCCGTTCCGTTATACTCGGTTATCGCGTCTACCGTTTCGACGTAAATATACGCGTAGTTATCGTCGTGAACGACCTTCATCGTCTTTATGTCGTTACGGTTGGAGTTATCTATATAAGCGTGCTGTACGTTTGCCGCGTTTTCGCCGTCGCGCGCCATTGCGTCGCCCGCGAAATCGGCGTATTCGACGAAGACGTTATCCCACGCGGAAAAATCCGAAATATCGGCGATCGTCTTTGTCTTCATCTTATACTTTTCGGCATTGTTCATCTTGAACTTTCTGCCGTTGGCGACAAGTTGAATATAGAAACCGTCTCCGTATTCCTTACCCGGCTCTACTTCGCGCGAATATTCGGCATTGTAATCGTCGACGAACCATACTTCTTTACCCGTATAGCCGCTTTGACCATAAGGTATGCCCGCCCATTTATTGGCGTCGGTATGATATTTGCCCGACGGATATTTGATAGCCGTCCATTCGTTCCAGCCGGTAACGAAAATATTCTTTACCATGCCGATGCTGTCGTAACCGAAAGCGTTATCCCATTGCCACTGGAAGTTAGAACCCTGTTTCCAGTCCGCGGTTTTACCGCCGCTGCCATCATAACCCCTCGAGGAGTTAGGCAACTGATCGGAGAAGAAAACGCTTGACGCCGAGTGCTGAGCGACCGAAACCGAAATGTTTCCGTTTTTATTCGGCACGGGTGCGCTCCACTGAATCCACGGCAAGCCCTTTTCGTCGTTTACGTTAGCCGACGACGGCCACTGAGATTCATAGAAATTGAAATACTGATACAGCGGACTGTCGGTCGACAGGAACTGCGACGGATCGGTCTGATCGGACGCTCCGCCGTTGGCGGTAGATACGCCGACTATTACGGGGCGCGGGTCTCCGTCGAACCTGAACCATATATCGTCGTAAGTTCCGCTCGAATAAAATCTGTTATACAATGCGTTTACGACGGTCGCCGAACCAGTGTTGGTGTAAAAACCGACTTTGGGGACGTTCCAGCCCTGCGCTTTATATTTCAAAAGCGTCTTTATGACCGTTTCCGCAACCGAATCGTACATTACGGAGTTGGTATAATCGAAAAGAATATAATCCAGCCCCGCCATGGTGAACAATTCGACGTGTCTGTTGATAACCCACGGATCGTTCATAGAATAATAACCGTAAAGCGGTTCGCTGTTGAAGTGGAACTTCCATGCGGGCGAATCGGTCGTGTTGGTCGGATCGTAGAGCGCGTCGGGGTTTTCGCGTTGAAGTTTTGTAACGTCGTACGTTCCTCCCGACGCCCCCTGATTGCCGAGCCACGCGAAATAGAACATACCGAGGTATTTCTTTTCGCTTGACGGGTCTTTTACCGTGACCGTTCTGCCGTAATCGTCTACGGCGGTAAGATTTGCTATGCTGTATTCCTGCGGGGTAAGGTTTCTTTTATCGTATTTCACCGTTACGCCTCCGTTGTCGTCGTTATCCGATGCGCCGCCGCAACCGACAGCGAAACTCATTACCGACGCCATTGCTATACATGCCGCTTTTTTCAATTTATTTTTCATCTTTTCCCTCAGCCTTTGAGACCGTCCATCGCGACGCCCTCGATAAGTTGTTTCTGGAATATGAAGAACAGCACGGCGGGAACGACGCTCATCACTACGCCCGCAGCCATTCTTACGTTGGTTTTATCGTTTCCGACCGCGCCTTCGGTGATAAAGTAGAAAACTTTATACGCCAGCGTATCGGGGAATTGATCGTTGATACGCCAGATAAGCGGTCCGTAATAATCGCCCCAACCCGCATTGAAAACGTTGATTATTATATAGATAAGCACGGGTTTGAGAAGAGGAAGGTTTATTACCGCGTATCTTCTCAGCGGTCCCGCTCCGTCGATTTTGGCAGCCTCGTCTATATCTTTCGGCAGGCTCTGTATAAACGACCTTGCAAGGAAGATATAAATCGCGCCGCCGCCCGTAAGGTTGGGGATAGTCAACGGATAAAGCGTGTTTATCCAGTTGATTTTGCTGTAAAAGACGTACAGCGAAATCTGCGTTACGACGGCGGGCAACATCATCGTCGACAGCATGAACATAAACAGGAAGTTCTTGCCGACGAATTTGCATCTTGCGAAACCGTACGCGACGAAAGTCGCCGAAAGCGGTACCGCTATGCCGTTGAAGAGTATTACCTCCATCGTGTGCAGAAACGCGCTTATATATCCTTTATCGCCGAGGATTTCGGCGTAGTTTTTCCACTGCGCCTTAGCCGGCAGAAGTACCGTGTTCGGGCGGATAGCCTCTTCCGCCGTCATAAGACTTTTGCTTACCATAAATACATACGGGAAGATAAGCACGACGGCGAATATCACAAGCAACGTATAGACTATCGTCTTATAGATTATCTTGTTCGTTTTCGCGGAAGTATAGTATTTATCCGCACCGTTGTCTTTCGTTATTGCGTTTCTCATCAGTCCTCGTCACCCCCGTAAGTAAATCTTCTGAGGAAGAACAGAACCCCCGTGAGAATAAGCACGAATACGAGCATTATCCAGGAAAGCGCAGCCGCGTAACCGTAGGAGTAATCTCTGAACGCCTTCTGATAAATGAGAACGGCGAACATATACAACGCTCTGTCGTTGCCCTCGCCCCCTGCGCCCGCGAACGTAAGCGTTCCGTTATACTGGAGCGTACCTATAAGCATCGTTACGACGTTGAAGAATATCATCGGCGCAGACATCGGTATGGTTATATGGAAAAAGCACTTTATTCTGCCCGCGCCGTCTATTTCCGCAGCCTCGTAGAGTTGCGACGGAATAGACTTGAAAGCCGAAAGCCAGAGTATCATTCCGCCGCCGATACTCCACATATTCATCAGCAGAATAGATGATATGGCGGTCGTCCATACGGGACTTTCAAAAAAGTCGCTGTGCGCGCCGAAATTCGCAAGTATCTGATTGAATATTCCGTTCTGCGAAAAAATATCTTTCCACAACAACCCGCTTACGACGCCCGGTATGACGCACGGCAGATAGTACAGTACCCTGAAAAAACCTACGCCTTTGACTTTGCTGTTCACCAGCGCGGCGATAAGATAACTTGAAACAAGCACAATCGGCACGCTTACGAAGGCGTAATAAAGAGTGTTTCTTACAACCGGCTTGAACGCCGAATTCTTCGTGAATATGTGAACGTAATTGTCAAAGCCTATAAAGTAATAGTCCGTACCCTTATATCTGTGAAAAGAATATATGAGCGACTGAACCATCGGATAAGCCGTAAACAGGGCAAGACCTATCACGAGGGGGAGAACGAACATCCACCCCTCGCGGTTATCGTGCCAGAATTTCTTCGCTTTCGCGGCGAAAGAAATTTGTTTTTTATACATCGTCGAACGCCTCGTTGATACCTGCCCTGAACAGTCTGTAAGCGTCCGCTTTGGTCTTGGATATGCAGTAACTACCCGTATATTTATTCAGGTTCGATACGATGTCGCCGGTAAGGGTGGCTTTGACGTTCGCAAGGAAGTCCATACCTACCTTATATTGTGCGCCGTAAGTGTAAGCCGCCATGTTGCAGGTGTCTTTATGCTTGGCGCACCATTTTGCGTCGGGGTTGGTTTCGGAAAGGTCTTTTCTGATAGACGGAGTGGTAAGTCCGCCGTTCTCAGCCATTGCCTGCTGTCCGTCATAACTCATAAGGTAAGACATAAACGCCATAACCGCGTTGAGTTTATCCTGATTGTCTACGATCTTGCTGTTGACGCCGTAACCCGCGAAACCGAAACCGATAGCGGAATTTTCTCCGTTTATAAGCGGGAAGGAAACAACGTCGATATTGCCTTTGAGATCGAGCGGATATCTTTCTTCATAGTGGTCGATAGACGCCGACTGGAAGATAAGCGCGGTACGGACGTCCGTATCGTCGGCAGCCGAAACGAAACTCGATATGGCGTCGTTCTTGGAACTGATATATCTCTCCTCGGTAAGGTTGTTTATAAGGTCGAACACCTTGCCGGACTGTTCTTCTGTAAGCGAGAATTCGCCGTTGTCGTTTATGACTTCGCCGCCGAAACTCTTTATTATCGGGTATCCTACGGATTCCCAACCGACGTTGGCGTCGACTGGATAAACTTTTTCGTATTTACCGCCGAAACTGTCGTAATACGCCCTGAGTTGACTGCATACGGTAAGGAAATCGTTCCACGTCCAGCCGTTACGGATTAAAGACGTATCGACGCCGGCGGTCGCAAGCATTTTCTTGTTGTAGAACGTAACTACCGAGTCGACAGATCTGCCGATTGCGTACAATTTGCCCTGAACCCTGCCCATGCTCTGGAAAGCCGTATCGAAATCGTTTTCGTAATCGAAAACTCCGGCGGTCTTAGCCTGAGAGACAAAATCTTCGAGGTTAAGGAAAATTCCGTTTGCGACCATACCGTAATAGTTGGTCGAATTGCACCATACTATGTCGGCAAGAAGATTGGCGTTGAACTGGTTGATACATCTTTCTACGGTGTTATCCGCGGAAAACGGAGTATTCACGCTTACGTCTATAAGCGGATATTTGGTGTTGAACGCCGAAATAAGCGCGTTGATCTTCTGTCTTTCGCTGTCGTTATCGGGTACGGCAACCGAAATCTTCGCGCCGGTCGTTGCCGGGATATCGAAGTTTACGGTATAAGACTTCTCTTCCGGTACGTTATCGTTCGGCTTGCCGCCGCAACCGATAAGCGAAAACGCCGCGACTATGCTCAACGCAAACGCAACTATCTTTGAAAATTTTCTCATGATTAACTCCCTTGCCCGCGATCGCGAAATCGGCGGACGATTTTAATTTATTTGTTTTTATAATCGCATACGAGCGACGAAAGGTTCATAGCGTATATTCTGTGCATAAAGTCGTTGGGGTGATTTACATTGCTGGAAGAAATTTCGCAGTATTTTCTGCCGGCATCGAGATACGTCTTGCCGACTTTCTGCATATCGAGAACGACTACGCTGCCGTCTTCGTATTCCGACGCTATCGTATTGAGTTTATTGAGGTATTTGGTAAAATACCCGCCCGCCTGTTCGTAACGGGGATTGCACGGAAAACTGTTTATAAGGATAAATTCGCAGTCGGGCGAGACGTTTTTGATCTCCGTCATCGTCTTGCGGATGTTATCCTCGAATTCGACAGCCTCGACCTTGGCTGACATGTCGTTCATACCGAACGCTATGACGCACAGATCGGGTTTGGCGAGTTTTGCAGCCGAAAGCACAGCCGTACCCTCGGCAGATGTCGGATAATCGCTCTGTTTACCGCCTACGCCGCCGTTATAGAGCGATACGTCGACGTTATACAGACGTTCGAGTTCGGCTTTGAACTGTTTGGCATAACAAGGCGTGGCGGGGTCGATGTTGAGTACGTCGCCCGTCGAAGAACAACCCTGAGTAATGCTGTCGCCGAGCGTAACAAGACTTATGCCCTCACCGCTTTCGAGTTTAGCCCTTACCTTGGTAAGGTTGAATTTATCGTATTTTGCAAACGGAGTCTGATCGACTTCGGCAATATCGTAAGCGTAGGTCACGCTTAAATATTTCGGATAGAAATAAGGTCCTTCGGTATAGGCGAAAGGTCCGTTGCCGATATTCCACACGACGTAAGAAGTCATCGTGGGCAGCGGCGAAGAGGTTTCAAGCTTTATGCCGTCGGGCGGATTGATACCTTCGTCGGCTTTTTCGTACAACGTCGGAATACTCGACCCTTCGGGAATAACAAGGCGTTTATTGACGGAATCCACGACGTAATCTCTGCCTTCGACGTAGGTCTTCTGCAAAGTCTGATCGAGTACGGAAACGACTTTCAGCGGTTTATAATTGAGTTTTGCGTAAGCAGTTCCGTCGTCGTAAGAAAGAGGCAGAGTGATTTCGTTGTACACCACGTTGCTCTTCCAGTAAGGCGCACTCATATTTGCCGCGTAACCGTCGGCTGAATACTGCAGATTTTCATAGTCCTCGACATAGAGAGGAAAATCGGATTTATTCACTTTGTTGCCTCCGTTATCGTCTGAAGAATTATCCGTATTGCCGCCGCAGGCGGTTGCGAAACACATAAGTCCTGCCACGGCGATACAAGCCGCTTTTTTGAAAAACTTCATCTTTTTGTTCCTTTTCATTTATTTTTTCATTTAAGGGGATCGCTTTTGCTCGGCTACGAGCAAAAGCGGATATATCCGCTCAAAAAATTTCGATTTTTCGGTTTTTACGGACGACTCATCACTTCTTTTTGCGTTTGCAGGCAAACATGCCGACAGTCGCCAGACATAACGCCGCGCCGCAGGTCAAATCGAGCGTTCCGCCGCAACCTTTCCTGCCCGCCGTTTCGTCTTTGATAAACGTAACCGTTTTGCTTGCCAGTCCGAACCCGTCTTCGGGCGCGTATACAAGCGTCGCTTTAACCGTTCCGTCGGATTCTTCCAATACCTTGACGGTCGCGTCTACGGTTTTGGTTTCGCCCTTATACGTTATCGCGTCGATTTCGACCGTGTCGCCGTCTTTCGGCAACGACGCGACCTTGTATTCGTTTTCGACGGCGAGCTTTTCTACGTAATTCGTAAGATATAAACTGTCGTTCGTGGTTATACCCGTCACTCCGCGCATAACCGCGTCTTTCATCGAACTCGTTTCGTACGTCCAGAGCCACAGGGGATAGCCGTTCTTTGCGAAATACCCGAACGCGGAATTATACGCATCGGCTTTCGTACCCTCTTCGCCGTAGAACGCCGTCATTCCGCCGTTGCCGTCGTATTGCATGTCGATACCGCTGCGGAACGAGAACGCCTTTTCGTCTACGTTCGCGCCGCCGTCTGTGTACGCAAGCAACGATACGGGTATATCGGAAAGATAGCGTTTGATATTTGCGAAATGTCCGTTATGGAAGGTTATCAGCGCGATGCGATCCGCCATATCGTATTCCGCTATCTTTTCGGAAAACAGTTTTACGAGTTCGTTTGAGGTGTTTTCGTCTTTGATTTCTATAAGATATATAAGGTTCTTTTCGTATTCGCCGTTCGCCGCTGCGAAGACCTCGTCAAGCGTGGAGATTTTGTCTCCGTTTTTCATATTGAGTTCTTTAAGTTGGGCAAGCGTCATCTGACTTATTCTGCCGGACGCCGTCGTTCCGTCCGGATTGAACATCGCGTACTGAACGGGGTCGTCGTGAAGAAGAACTATCTGCTTGTCAAGCGTAAGGCGAATATCGATTTCGACGTGGTTCGCGCCCGCTTTTGCGGCATCGGTTATCGCGCCGACCGTGTTTTCGGCATGAACGAGCGTATTGCCCCTGTGCGCCACGTTATAAGGCGCTCTGCCGAGAATTCTCGAATCTCCCGACGCATAAGAGATAAGCGAAGTAACTGTTTCATAATTCGTCTGAGACGAAGTTATCACGCCGTACACCCCATATGAAAGCGCGTCGGCTATACCCGTCTTCGTACCGTCGGTTTCAAGCCATACGGCTTTGAGTCTGGACTCGATATATCTGACCGTTTCGGCGGTGGTCTTTCCGCCGAGGATTATCGTCTGCGCTCCGCACAGGTTAGCCTTTTTTATGGCGTCGACCGCGGAATCTCTGTCGGTAACGTCGTCGTTTACGCGATAGAAAACTTTTATTCTGCTATCGTCGGCGGCGAGCATGCACACAGCCGTCGAAGAAGACGCAAGCGTCGCGCGCTTTACGCCGTTGCTTTTAAGATAAGCCGAAAATTCGGTAAGAACGTCGGTGCTT
>OKXB01002719.1_pt1 | contig 13437 bp, 12 predicted proteins | sample 1601731 | NCBI WGS metagenome assembly OKXB01 (sample SAMN04414077, study PRJEB24778) | human gut metagenome | material: faecal | host: Homo sapiens | reverse complement strand
CAACTTCCGCAAGCGAAAAGTCTTGACCAACACTTACTGTCCTGAGAATCTTATAACCCTTGATTAACACATTGGGCATTGTAGAACATTTTTTATTCTCTTTGCCCTCTTTTTTTTCTCCCATTCCACAATCTTTGACGTAGAGCGTGGCACCACACCTTGGCGACGATATTATAACACAAATAACCTATTAGCTTCCCAAGCTCATCAGGGACATTCGGCAGCCCCGTTTCTTCTTATGAATGGATTTTTGAAACCTCCCGATATGTCGCTCTTGAGTCCCTTCTGAATTCTTCATATAGACATTTTTAAAATAGAGTGCGCTATAATGCCAATTCTCTCAACTGTTCGGGGGTGCCAAGGCATTTCCATTTAGTTGCGTCAATCTGAAAATTCCTGACATAGCCGCCCATTCCTATCAATGTATTATAGGCGCATGACATATAATATTCTTTTTCTTTTGGCGGATAGATAATTGTATTTACTGCGCTCTTTTGGAACAAAATACCGCTGGAAAACATATAGGCTCCAACTATCGCCATATTTGATACGACCCTCTTTTCCGCAATTTCCAAGACAAATCCACTATTCGGATCAAGTTTTACGTATGAAAATTTCTCGTTGTCGCTATTGGAGGTTAAGACGCACGCATCAGAACCCGACAGAATCGCAAAATCCAAAAAATTGGCGAACTCAATATTATCAAATAAATTATCGGAATCCACAAAAACAACAGGTTCGAACGGCATTATTTTATCATAGACGGATAATGCCGTAGATAAAGCCCCTGTTGTAGTTTCGCGCACAGGACTAAATGAGACATTGTATTTACTTTTTATATGTTTTAATTCTTCAGGATAATCCCTAAAAAAGGATTCACGCACAACTAATATATATTTCGCATTCTCTATCCCTATTCCGTCAAGAACATGTTCGATCATCATTCTTTCGGATATTTTTATAAAAGGCTTTATACGTTTATAGCCTGCATCTTTAAACCGCCTTCCTTCACCGGCCATCAGAACGACAATGTTCATCATTATTTTTCTTTCGCCTTTTCTTCCAATAAACTATTTGTGATAGAATCCCAATTCTCGAACCTAATCGCCCTGTCATCTATAGTTATATCAGCATTGGGCTTACCAAAAAAAATCTCATCATATTCAATACCGTTATTATCCAACCACTCCAAGGTTATCCTGCCCACATTTTTCATCACTTTCCCCACATTGTGACCTGTAGATCCCATATTACGCGCCGTATTTATTATGATACAATGGCCTAATTTACGAAGTTCCCTTATTTTCTCAGCTGCATATGGTTTTGGTTTTACGTCCGCATATGTTAAAGGATCATGACGTATATCGCAGATTGTGCCGTCCAGATCTATACATATCCTCAATTTCTTATTCATATAATGTCATTCAGTTTTTTTAATGCTATTAGAAAGAACGCCTTTTGATGGCTTTCCTTTTCCTTGTGCAATGGTATCATGGATAAAAATAAAGTAGCTTCTATCACTTTTATATCGTTCACGTTAAACCCATAAGACATGACAAGCTTATCAAAAAAAGATTCCAGATCAGATAAGTTATATACTGTAAGAATCTTTAGATTGAATGAAAAAACATCTTTTGATTCCCTCAACAAGAATTTGTCCGCTATTATAAAATCATATAATCCGACAAAACTATGCCTTAACTTTGCAATATCATATCTTGGATCTCCATATATACTAAATCCTTCTCCAAAACTTCCCCGAGGATCTACAAACCGGAATGTCTTTTTTTCTTTATTGAACAGAATATTAGAAAAGCAGAAATCTCCGTGTATTACAGAGGCAGGATAAGGCGCAGTGGCTATGCCCTGGAGTTTCTTTAGGAGTTTGTCTTTTACTTCGGGAAATCCCCTTATGCGCTCGCCATTTAAAAATATTTCTTTCGCGGAAATTAATGAATTTAAAGGGCTGTTGACAAACGTATCCATTCTTTCAAGCGTCTTATCTATGTAAATTTTTCTAAAATTATACCCCCCCCCAAGATTGTCTTTATGAGAGATAAATTTCAAATAGAGTTTAAATAAGGACTCCAAAATGGAATTAAATTCGCTTTGCGATAATTCCTCTTTTGTAAACAAAACAGAAAGGGAAGGATTATCTATATATTCCAAGCTCAGTTCGGCTATATTTTCATCTTGAGAAAACCCCAAAACCCTCGGACAAAATTCTTGCAATTCATTCGGAATATTTTTGTACCACTCCTTTTCCGCTATTATTTTTGATATTTGATAAGACTCCTTCGTGAATACATTTGCTTGGTAATCTACCTTAACCTTATTGAAAAACCTTGATGCGTTTTGCTTTCCTTTATGTTGCCCACTATATAATATTTTCTTTATAATATAAGCTTTTATATTATTACGAACTTTCCTCCTGATGTTTTTAATCGGAATAGCGCATGATATAATATTTGTGATGCGGCATATATTGTACACAATCTTAGATTTCTTTCTAGATCGCTCGCTACACAACAAACTTAATTTTGGATTATAATTACAATCTCGCTCCTTGCAAATTTGCACCCACCCAGAAAAATCGCATTCCCGGCTTCCACTGCCTAAATTATACTGCAACAGATTGCTCTTTGGCGTAAAAACGGCAAACTCTGGGAAAGATGCGAATATAAGATTGTCGGCAAAAGAATCTTCCGATATCTTTTTGTGCTTTTCTCTGCTGTCAGTATAATCGGTAAAGTCCAAATCCACGCCTTTTTTACGTAGGAAATTAACCCATAAATATTGCTCCGGGTGATACCTATTTGTCGTTGAACGGAGATAATATGAATTATGGGGTGAATTGTTCTTAAACCAAAATAATTCTTCATCGCTCATAAGCGGTACATCCCAAATATCAAGAACATCTCTCGTCAAACCAAAATGATAAAAATCTCCCATATGAAAATATCTACCCTTTTGAGCAGCCCATCCATAACATACAACACGCCTCTCTAAGAAACGCATGCCGCAATTAGTATTAGGATTTTCCTCAAACAGATTTAGAAAGTTTAAATTCTGAAGGTAGAAATCTGTGCGGATTTTCAAAGCATATTTTGTCTGAACCGCCTTCAAACCTGTAAGAGTCGAAAGTATCATCCTGTTGCTATTATTGGGATATTTTACCCCTTTTTTATGCGGATCATGGTTTAAAATGATATTTATATCATTACCTATTTTTGATAAATCAGATCCTTCCCATGTTGATAGAATTATTTGCGAACCGGGCAGCAAACGACGAATACAAGCAATAGCATAAGGCGTAATTGGATAAACAGCTCCTTGCATTACTACGCTGATCTCTGAAGTTTCGAATTTCATCTCAAAAACCTATTTCAAGTTTATTAAGGGAATAGTCTAGTATTTAGAATACCTTATGGGTAAAGAATTCGCTAAATCATTGATATACAAAATTTATTTTCAAAAGCTTTAGACCTAGTGGTAGCGAAAAATAACCAATCGAATATATTCAAAGTCAGCCTATTAGCCTTTTTTATTCAAATACTTACAAAGTATTTTGGATTTTTAATGTTGACATGGGTATTCTAAATACCATGGACAAGGAAATTATTTCAGCAAAAACTCTCTTAAAGGGTACGGGTATATCGTTATTAGATGCGGCAAGGTTGGTAAGAAACATTCTCGATGCCTTGCCGAAAAACTCCAGTATTGTGCCGATACACTTTTGTTCGAAGGTAATTGAAGTCGGTAAGCACAATATCCGCTCAAAAGAAATGCGTTTTAGCGAAGGATTTTTCCTATATTTACAGACAAAAGGAGATCTGCGTCCTGATTCTTTACAGGACATTCGCTATCTCGGGAAACGTCTGATAAAGTCAAATCCTGAGCTTTCCAAATGCAATTTTTCCGAATTTAGCGTATCAGAATGCGAGAAATGGCTGTCGCAGACGTTCTCGACTCCGAGCCAATTTAACAAGGCGCGCACGATGCTTCACGGCGTGTTTGAATTTGCCCTCCGCCGAGAATGGTGCGACAAAAACCCCGTAAAGCTCATTGAGCGCAGAAGGATTATTGAGAAAGAAATATCTCCCCTTTCATTCCCGCAGATTAAAAACCTCATAAAAACGGCAAAAATGCCTAAGCACAAAGAATGTCTGCCTGCCATAGGTCTTTTGATGTTTGCCGGTGTTAGGCCGAGGGAGGTTTATAGGCTAACTTGGAAAGACATAGACCTTGAAGAAAATTCAATAACGATTCATTCGCTTTGTTCAAAGACAGGAGGAGTCCGTCAGGTAGAGATATGTTCATCATTGAAACGCTTGCTCGCGCCTTTTGCAAACGGCAAAAAAAATGAAAGGGTATGCCCAAAAAACTGGCAAAAACGTTGGCGGGATATTAGAAATGACTCTGGCTTTAAAAACGTGTGGGTTCAAGATATTTTGCGCCATACCTACGCAAGCTACCATGCAAAACGCTTTAAAGACCTTCCGCGTTTACAACTCAATATGGGGCATTATGACCTTTCGCTCCTGCGTTCCAGATATGTAAATATGCGCGGAATATCACATACCGACGCTAGAGATTTCTTCAACTAAGTGCCTCAAAAAAATCTCTTAGAATTGCCGCTTTCACTTGGTTAAACACAATGATTTTACCTACTTTTGTATCTTAGTAAAATGCGTAATATATCCATAATAATCTTGACAAAATGGGTTGTTTTTTATTAGAATTACGCCACTATGGCGAAGATTACTAAGAGATATTGTGGAGGCAGAAAATCGCCCTATCAACTGTTCTGGATTGAGGGTGGCGTAAGGCATTCAAGGTTCTTTGAAACGGAGGAAGCAAGGGACGATTTTCTAAGGCTTAACGGACATTTGGATAAGCGCTCTTTTGAGGCACTTTTGGGAATTGACGAAAATACCATTTCGGACATCTCCTACATTGAGTCTATCAGAGGGAACGTAAGTTTCCGCGATATGTGGGAATTTTGGGCAAAGAACCACAAATCAAGGCGCGTATTAACTCTTTGGGACGCTTGCGACGAATATCTGCGGGATATGCGCAAGACTGAAAAAGCCAAGCCCGAACATATAAGGCACGTCCGACACGTTTTGGAAGTTCTTGTTGAATCATTTGGAGATAGGCTCCTGCAAGATATAAGCCGCAAGGAGTTGGAAAATTGGCTAAAATCTCTAAAATTTGCTCCAGTCACGGTAAAGAATTGGAGGTCCAATATAACTGCCGCTTGGAACTGGTTTGAGAAAAACGAACTAATTGAAAAAAACATAGCTAAAGGACTTGATTTGCCCAAAATTGAAATGGGCGAGATTGGAATACTAACTGTGGAGGAAACGGAGAGATTGTTCCGAGCAAATGAAAATATAGATCCAGAAGTCTGCGGCTTAATGGCTCTGGGGCTATTTGCTGGAATGAGAACTTCCGCAATTCCGCGAGTTGAGTACGAAGAAATTAGAATGCGGCAAGGAATTTTAACGCCCGCTGAAAAGACCAAGAAAAACCGCAGAAACTATATAGAAAACCTCTCAGACAATCTCTGGGCTTGGTTGGAACGGACGCCAAAGTCTTCCTTTGGGTGGTGTGAACGCAAGTGGAAAAAGCGCCGAGAGAGTGCACTGCGCAGAGCGGGATTGCTTGTAAATGGGAAACAAATAAAGACTCCAGACGAGAATGGCAAATTTCCACAAAAGAGAATCCCGCCCCACAATGCTTTCAGGCATAGTTTCGCAAGCTACCACGTTGCTTGGAAAAGAGACTTCCAAGATATGGCTTTGATAATGTCACATAAAGGCACGGACATACTCTTTAAGCACTATCGAGGGGTAGCGACTAAGGAAGACGCCGATAGGTATTTTAAGATTTACCCGACTGGATATAATATCGATTAGTGAAAAACTATAATTCTTTCCTTTTTAGGCGGAATTCCGATTTCAAAATTTCATTTACTTTATCTATTTCAAATCCGTCGGGCCATTTCATATCATTCGGATAACCTTGAAAATCGTATACCCATTTGTGCATTTTTGAATACTCTTTGTTCTTGGGATTATTGATTACTTTGCAAAAATGTTCAAATCCCTCAATTGAACCGACATCTTCGGGCGGACAAGTTCCCTTACCGTCGATACATAACACAGGATTCTCTTCTCCCGCATTGTAATTAGTATCTTCGAGTGTGATTTTGTGCTGCCAATAATCACCCATATCGTAATTATAAATAAACGAATCCTCTTTTTTTGTGACAAAGGTATTTAGCTTTAAGTTACCTTCAGGTAAGGTATTTTCGCTAGTGGCATCTGCGTAGGCATTGTTTGGTAGAAATATTAGTTTGCCGAATTTAAACTCGTGCATATGTGAATTTCTCCATCCCATTACCATTTGTATTGCGATGTGCAATCTGCATAACGAAATATTGGAAGGCACATAGAAGCTACGCCATACAGGAATTTTTGTATGCATTAACTTTATTTTCAGGAGAAAGCGGGCCTTTTGTATTGTTGTCACAAAATATATATCCTTCTATCTATGGTGATTTACAGTCAATATTTATAAGTAAAGAATATTTTAGAAATAATTTTCCACCGCGAATTTAAACTGTTCTATAAAGATCTTTTTGAAGGGGGTAATGTTGTTTTGCTCATAAAATACCAACATCGCCTTTTTGTAATCAATAGAATCCACAGTTCTAAACGAGAGCGGACACGATTTATTGGCAATTAAAAGCGCGTTGCTTACTATTCTCGCCGTACGTTTATTCCCATCGGCAAAGGGCTGAATATACGATATAAGTAGCAGTGAAAGAAGCGCTTTTTCGAATACACTTTTGCGCGAATTTACCAGACTACAGGCGGATTGCATTGCTTCTTTTATTTGAAAATCATTATCGAGAGGGCGATAATTTGTTCCGGTAATGCCGACTCTGTTTGTACGTATGTTTCGGTTGACATTTAAATCTCTCACAAGAATGCTGTGAATATCCTCTATTGCGGAAACGGAGAGCGAATTGAGATAATCGGGTGTATCAAGTATAAATCTTAAAGCCGTTTTATGATTTAACAGCATAATAGCTTCCTCTCTTGTTTTTCCCTTAGCCTCTTGACGCTCTTTCAAAAGACGCTCGGTTTCGAGCAACGAATAAGTATTACCTTCTATCTGGGAGGATTTCCAACTTAAATCAATTCCCAAGCGTTCCATTTCCTCATCGTATTCTTGTTGGGCCAATTTTGCAATATTGGCAGTAAAAGCCTGTTGCAAATGCGACAATTCATTCTGTTCCAAATCTGAAAATATATCTATCGATGGAAGTAGCTTATCAATTAGGTCAAAATTAAAAGACGTTTGGACGATGCGCTCATCTATTTCTTCCTTAAAGTAGGCATCAACATCAAATGACATCAATAAGTGGGCTTTGGGCGTTATGGAATATCTTGAAGCGCGACCCTTGCCGCTTGATAAAATTAGATTGTTTTTAATTGCCCCAGCCAATATACGCTTTAATGTGGCAAGGCTCGGTAAATTTGTTAGATGTGCTTCGATATCGCTCCTTGAGGAATTTGGATTAAAGTGCAAGTATTGAAGAATTTCATCTAATGTTTTTTCGCTATAAGTATCTTTTCGGCTCATAAAACTCAAATTATTACAACTAATCGGCTCATTGCGAGCCAAAAAATATAGAAAAGCAGTCAATTATGAGCCGGAAATTTTGTGTGATAGCATTATCTATCTCGATAATAATATTTTTTCGGATACGTCTATTAGCTATCTTGCGAATACAGTCTTTTTAGATTTAAGATTCTATTTTATCAATCCCTTGTTTAATAAAGCCGCTCTAACAGCCTTAGCCCCAAACTTGGGGTTTGAGAGCACTTCTTTTCCGTAAAGTTCCTTTATATAGTTTGCGCAATACGCCATTGAAGATTGGGCAAATATTATCACATCTGATGACTCGGCGGGTTCCTTAAGCTCTTTTGCCATTAGGGACTTAAATGTTTCTTTATCCAGTCCAAATCCCCCGTCTACAAGAACAGAACGCACCTCTATATGCTTTCCCATTTCCCTCGACTTTCTTTCTAAGGTTCTCCCGATTGGACCTATCGCGCTTGGGAAAGTTGCAACAACGGTAATTTTACATCCCTTCCGTACAGCTTCCCTGCACATTTCCTCGTTTATATCGATTAACGGCACTCCCATAAAGGCAGATATATCGCGCATAGCATAAGCGATATCAGCAACAGATGAACATACGCTCAAGACGACATCCGCTCCGGATTTTACTTGCTCAAGATAGATTGCAGCATACTTTGCCGCAGGCTTTTGCCCCACATAGCCTTCGGCAACTATTTCTTTAAATATGGAAGCTTCCTCACAGGTGATAAGTTCTATATTTGAACTAAGTTCATCTCTTACGGCACGTTCTACGTCCAATTTTAGTTGCGGAGTTGTCACTGTATAAAGAATAGCGACTTTGGCCTTGGGTTGAGTACCGGCTACAACAGTATACGGCAAAAGCAAAGCAATCCCAAATAGGGCGAAGAAGATATATGAATATGAACGCATGGTATTCTTGAACATAATGTGATTAGTAGGAACTTTGTCGCGTAGTTTTGGGCTAATGAAGCAAGCGTTAAATCTATTGGAGTATAGTACAAGTTTATGTTTCCCACTCAATCTTTTTCTAATCTGGGAATGCAATCTATAAGCAAAAGTTTTTCATGATTATCTGTTGATTATAAAATCGAGAAGATCCCCACAAAAGACAACGGCTACAAGCCCTCTGACGGCTTTTCTTGGGACGACCCTATCGGGCGTTCAAACGGGTGTGAAAACGCCAGTAAAGCCCCAAATTTGGAGCTAAAGGAATATCTGAGGGCTTTATTCAAGCCGGGTGATACGGTAAATTTTGTAGTAAGCTCGTTTGAAAAGGACGGAAAATTCCTGCCAAGCGGTAAAGGCGTCAATAAGTCTTTTGAAGAACTTATCAAAGCCTGCGACACTTACGAGGACATAGGCTACATTCTTGGCGATTGGAATCCCAAGGCGGGAGCTTGGGCAAGGATTAACCCAATGTCGGGAGAAGGTTGCAAGAATTCCGATGTAGAGGAGTTCAGGCATTGTTTAATAGAATCCGACTCCCTGCCCAAGGAGGAACAATTAAAAAAGATACGCGAATTAAATCTGCCGTGTTCTGCCCTTGTCGATTCTGGAGGAAAGTCGATTCATGCCATAGTAAAAATCGACGCGGGAAAAGACGAAAAGCTCTATCGGGAACGGGTGTCCAAACTTCACGAGTTTCTTGCAAAAAACGGCTTTTCCGTAGATAAGGCCTGCAAGAATGCAAGCCGCCTATCGCGAATTGCCGCCGTCACCAGAGATGGAAAGCGGCAAAAGTTAATTGCCGTAAATATTGGTATGCCATCTTATCAGCAATGGCAGGATAATTGGGAACTTTTAGATATACGTTCAAATACGATTGATGACTTTTTGAACGCAAATGCAGAAGATATGTCTGATTGCCTCTTGGGATACAGATTCTTATGCACGGAGTGTCCTTGGCTAATTATAGCTGCTTCTGGTGTTGGAAAGTCGGTATTAGCAATGCAGATGGCAATTCTATTCGCCACTGGGAGAGATTTGTGGAAATTAAAACCGCACAAGGCAAGAAAGGTTGTTTTAATTCAAGCTGAAAATAACTTCTTAGACCTTGTAGAGCCTGCTCAATCTATCACTCGTATATTGGGACTTTCAGAAACTGAAAAAGCAGACTTGCGAAAGAATTTTAGAGTTATCTCCGACGACACACATTCGGGAGAAGGCTTTGTAAGATTACTTTCAAGTATATGCGACAGATATAAACCTGAAATAGTCATAGTTGACCCATTGATGGCCTATATTGGAGGAGAAATTTCCAAGCAAGAAGTATGCACAAAATTCTTCCGCAATGGAATAAATCCCGTAATTCACAGGTATAATATAGGCTTAATTGTACTTCACCATACAGGTAAGCCAAGGAGTAAAGATTTAAAGAAAATCTGTATAAGGAATATACCTCTTTGAAATCAAGAGAGTTAGAAGAATTACCTCGTTTTCGGGTAATGAGTTGGTAACCGTTCTAATTGCCGTGGTCTGCATCGCTTTGCTTGTTCGGGAAACTCTTACGGTACAAAGGTATGAAAAATATTCGGACTGAAAGGATTATTCCAAAAATTATTTTAGTCAGAATATTGAGCATTCATCCTTATGCAGTCTTGGTTGGAAGCAATTAACGAACAAGGAAGCCACGGTAAAGGCAACTCCTACTCCTACCACGCCTGCCCATCCGTAATGTTGCCAAAACAGACCTGAAACGAACGTACCAGCAGAACCGCCCAGAAAGTAGATGGTCATATAAACGGTATTGACTCGGTTGATGGCGGATGCGTCAAGGGAGACCACGCTGGTCTGATTTGACAAATGGATGCATTGCATTCCTGCATCAATCAAAAGGATGGCGATTATCATCCACAAGTAGCTGTCATTTCCAAAAAATGCCAACAACCATGCAGCCAAGATAACACATCCCCCGACAATGGAGAAGAACCTTACGCCGTACTTCTGGATATAGCCGCTAATGAATACAACCGTAGACGCACCTACCAATCCGCACAAACCGAGTGCTCCGATAATATCGTCACTCGCGAAGAAAGGCTCTTGCTTCATTCGGAAAGCAAGGCAACTCCACAACGCAAAGAACGAGCCATAAGCCAATGCCGCCCTCAACGAAGCGATACGCAAGTACGGGTATTTGGCAAGCAGACGCAACAAGGATTTCATCAGACCCGCATAATTTTCACGTGAACGAGCAGGCAGAACGGGAAGCATCTTGTAAATCATAAGAAAGCATCCGAGCATAAACACACAAGCCACAAAATAGACGGAACGCCATCCCCACATATCAGCCAGGAAACCACTTAACACCCGTGAGCCAAGAATGCCTATGAGCAGACAGGACTGTATAATCCCCACGTTGCGTACCTTGTGCGCTGGTGCTGAATGGAAAGACACCAACGGGATGAAGAACTGCGGCATAACCGAAGATGCTCCGGCAAGCAAGGATGCGCCCCACACCAAATAGATGTTAGGGGCAAGTGCTATGGCAAGCAATGCGCACGATGAAATGATATAATTGGTCAATATCAGCTGCTTTCGTGAAACCAAATCGCCAAGCGGAATGACAAACACAAGTCCGACTACATAACCTATCTGGGTCAATGTCGCAACCATGCTGGCAGAAAAGTCGCTTACCCCAAAATCCTTTGCCATGCTGCCCAACAAAGGCTGGTTGTAGTAGCAGTTGGCAACGGAAAGCCCGGTAGCGACTGCCAGCAGAGCCAGCAGAGGTGCCGGAATGCCGTGGTTTTCTCTCAATTCATATTTCATCATTTATTCCTCCTTTCAGTATGACACAACTTTCAATCCAACCAAGGAGGCAATGAGCGTGAACAGGAAGAAAAGCCGTATGGGAGTGGCCGGCTCTTTGAAAACGAATATCCCAATCAAGACCGTGCCGACCGCTCCGATACCCGTCCAAATGGCGTATGCCGTGCCCAAAGGCAAAGTCTGAACCGCTTTGGCAAGTAATGCCATACTCAACACGGTAGATGCCAAGAAACCGCTCCCCCACAAATAAAATTCAAGTCCTGATGCCGCTTTCGTTTTACCCAAGCAGAATGTGAGGCTCACTTCAAACAATCCTGCCAACAATAAAATTATCCAATTCATACCTATGATTTATTAAATTCGGGTACAAAAGTAAGCAAGTAACTTCTAACCGTTTTTTTACATTTGCTAAAAACGGATTTTGCATTTGACAAAAAACAGCCGTTAGCAGCTGTTTCTGTGCGCTATTTTATAATTTTGTACCACAACAAAATGACTTATGGATATAAAGGAAATCATCAACCAGAGATATGCCATGCCGGATGCGTCTTTGGACAAGTTGCGGCAATGCCTGACGGAAGTCTCATACCCAAAAGGATTCCAAGTGTTGGAATATGGCAAGATAGAAAAAGACATCTTTTTCATCAAGAAAGGCATTGTCCGCGCCTATACTTCGGTAGAGGGGAAAGAAATTACCTTTTGGGTCGGCAATGAAGGGGCGACTATTGTTTCCATGAAAGGATATGTGAATGACGAACCGGGGTATGAAACAATGGAGCTGATGGAAAATTCTGTCTTATATGTATTGGAAAGGGAAAAACTGAAAGAGTTATTCTTGAAGGATTTGCACATAGCCAATTGGGGACGGCGTTATGCGGAAATGGAACTGCTTGCTGCCGAGGAACGTCTGATTTCCATGTTGTCAGCCGTCGCCTCGGAACGGTATCACGAGTTGTTGGAGAAAGAGCCTGATTTGTTACAGCGGTTGCCGTTAGGAAGTATCGCCACCTATTTAGGCATCACACAGGCAAGTTTGAGTAGGATTCGGGCACAAATAAAATGACGTTTCAACCAACTGAGGATAGCAAGCGGTTTTGGTCTGCCCCAAACACAAACTTGCTATTTTTCCGTTGGTATTGTTTATAATCCCATGCCCTTGCCTCTCCTAAGCGGTTCAACCGTCCTTTTAACGGATGAGAACAGCCTGCCAAACTGCTCCTTGAACCACTCTCCAATCACTTGCCCGTTGATGGCAAGTGCAAGCTTGGACTTGTCTTTCGGGTCTTTTACCACTGGAAGCCTGCTTCCTCGGTCGTGAACTTCCGCCTGTGCTCTTCCGAATAGAGCTCGCCCTCGTAGAACAGCGGTTTGCCGCTGATGAGCGTGGCAGTCTGCCTTTCGTTGAAGCCGACTTTAAGGCAGAACTTCTCCATATACACCAGCTCTTGAAACAGCGGAAACCATTTCTTGGCTTTTTGGATAATGGATTTTAGGAATGACACTTCCTCTTGGTGTGCCGCTTCCTTGTCCGCCATTTCCCTGCGGTACTTGGCTTGCAGTTCCACCAATTGGCGGCTGTGTTCCTCCTGCTGCCGCTCCATCTGCTTTTGCAATAATTCGATACTCTCGTCACGGGCGGCAACCTCGCCTTGCAAGGTTCGGTTGTCGGCTTCCAACTCTTTCAGTCTGCCGCTACCCAAAAGAGAACCTACTTTTGCCACGAGTGCCGCTTTCGCCTCGGTCTTGGCGGCTTCCAGCTTCTCCGACTTGATTTCTTTTTTGACTTCGTCAAGTTCCTGCTTTGCCTGTTGGCGTTCGGTCTGCAACTGCTGCACGTTGGCTTCAAGCTCTCCCGTCTGCCGTTTCAGGTCACGGTAGTATTGGGCGGTGGTTGTGTGCCGTGCTTCCGAACCTCGTATGCCACGCTGCAATCCGTACTTCGCCATCGCTGCGGCGTAGCTGTCGTGGCAAGCGACAAGCCTTTCACGG
>OKXB01002709.1_pt1 | contig 13515 bp, 10 predicted proteins | sample 1601731 | NCBI WGS metagenome assembly OKXB01 (sample SAMN04414077, study PRJEB24778) | human gut metagenome | material: faecal | host: Homo sapiens | reverse complement strand
GGATAGGCGGCACCCGCCTCGGAAACGCCGCCTTCGTTCCTCCCCCTCCGGCAGAAGCGATAACATGTCTGAATGAACTTGAACTCTTTCTCCACGATGAAGAGATACCAATCCTGATAAAAGCAGCACTGGCGCACGTCCAATTCGAGACCATCCATCCCTTCCTTGACGGCAACGGCAGAGTAGGCCGCCTCCTGATTACATTACTGCTCTGCGAAGGAAAAGTATTGAAACAACCGCTCCTCTACCTGAGCTATTATTTCAAGCTCCACCGTCAATACTATTACGAACAGCTCAACACCATCCGAGACCAGGGCGACTGGGAACGCTGGCTCGACTTCTTCGTCGAAGCCGTCATCGCCACCGCGACACAAAGCTTGGAAATCATCATGGCCCTGGATAAGCAGGTCCGGAAAGACCGGGAGAAAATTCAGACCATCGGCAGGAGTAGCAAATCTGCTACGCTGGTTCATCAGGCCATGTTCCGTCATCCAATCGCCAGCCCCATGAAACTAAAAGAAGAAACCGGGCTCACAGACGCCACTATCAACGCCTCGCTACGAAAGCTACAAGAACTCGGCATAGCAGAAGAGACCACCGGTCAAAAGCGAAACCGTCTGTTCTGCTATCACGACTACTTCCGACTGCTGAATCAAGAAATGGACCTCCCGGAATAATCAGCCATTTTGCACAGCTTGTAGCAAAATCAGGAAACAGGATTTTTCAAAGCGGTAAATTCATTGATAATCAAGCATCTATAATTGTGCCACAGGCTGTGGCACAATTTACCACCTCCGACACGGAGTGTTGGGACTGCTCATTTTCCCTCTGCTTGCTGTTCGCAGTTTGAGCTGCGAGAATGGTGCCAAATTGTCCCCTCCCTTTGAGCAGACAGGAATATCCCTTCCCATAATCATTGCCATTTCATCCGTATCATTTCAATTTGCGATGCACTGCGTCGCGATTTTGCTTTTCCTGTTTCGTTATGCAGCGCGTGACCATTTCCGATTCGGGACTCACTGCGTCCCATTTCTTACGCTCTCAGATAAATACCTCACCAATTTTATACGTAACATCTTTTCAGTTAATGCCTAATACATGATGTTCAGTATAAATCATATTCTTATCGGTAATATATAAAGTGAGTATTTGGATGAGAGCAGAGTTAGGCAGAGCGACTTTTATCCAAAATATATCAACTGACACATTGAAAAATTGGATGGATGTTGTATTGTAGAATGAGTACGCAGTCCCAATTTTTGTGACTGTCATTGTTTAGGAAAAGCATGGCAAGTTCAGATACAAAACAATTTTCTATATATTGGCATAACATTGAAAACGCGCCGGTCGTTTTAGATGTTCTTGCAAGAGAGGATATTGCATACGGAGATTCAGTATCTTATATGGCAACAGACCTGCGACCGGTTTTCGCAGAAGAAAAATTTCTCCTTTCAATAATTTTACCTAAAGAATTTTCAAACACCTGGGATAAGTCCGTTTGGGCAGATAAGAGCAGTCACTTTTTCATTGATGGAAAAAAGGTGAAGAAATCAGTATCCCAAGCTTTGACTAAATTCGATATAAGTATATTGCAGAAAAAGGTGAAAGGCTTTGTCCCGTCACAGGATATTCTGCTAGAAGAACAAGAGCAGATACAGCACTTTATAAGATGCAATCAATTGCATTTAGATAAAATTATAAATGACCAAAACCAAGATGATGAAGGCTGGCCTAAAGGAGCTATTCCTTTTATCCTTGAAGCTGTCAAACGAAACCAAGCACGACATCCTTTTGTTTCATTTTCTGGCGGAAAGGATTCCACAGCGGTATCTCACCTAGTGTTGCAAGCATTGAGCAACCCATCAATTATTCATATATTCGGAGATACCACATTAGAGTTTCCAGAAACTTATGAGTATATTCAACGTTTTCGCTCAAAACATAATAGAACCCCTTTTTTTATTGAACGTAATGACGCTTCAAGTTTCATGGATTTATGCAAAAAGGTAGGCCCGCCGAGTCGCGTGAAAAGTTGGTGTTGCTCTATTTTTAAGACCGGTCCAATGGGAACAACATTGGCTGATATGGGGATTGATTTATTGACTTTCTATGGCGTTCGAAGATTAGAATCAACTTCACGCAGTAAATATAAGCGTGTTACTCCCAGCCCCAAACTGGAAATGCAACACGTTGCAGCTCCCATTATAGATTGGCTAGATATTGATGTTTGGCTATATATTTTAGCTCAGAAATTGGATTTTAATGAAGCATATAGATATGGTTTTTCACGTGTAGGTTGTTGGTGCTGTCCTAACAACTCCAATTGGTCTGATATGTTAACCTCAGTGTATAATCCAGAAAGTTACCAGGACTGGAATGACTTTTTAGTTGATTTTGCTAGACAGATTGGCAAAGAAGATGCCGAAGTATATGTAAAAGATGGTAAGTGGAAAGCACGGCATGGGGGAGAAGGCCTGGATGTTCATATGACCAAGGTTAACTCTAAGAACTGTACTGTTGAAAATAACGCTCGACAATATACCTTGACAAGACCGTTATCAAATGAGTTTTATGAACTGTTTAAGCCTTTTGGAAGGTTAGATTTTACTTTGGGGCGAGCTCAACTCTCTGAAGTTTTCGTTATAAGCGAACAAAATGACATTTTATTAAAGATATCTGGGGCGTTGAAGGGGCGAACAGTCCGTGTTACTATACTTCCTCCATTTCTGAAATTAGCAAGCAGTTTCGTCAATATAAAAAACGCATATAGCTACATTGAACGACAAATTAGAAAGTTTCAGACATGCATGTATTGCATGGCCTGTAATTCAGTATGCCCTGTCGGTGCGCTTAAGGTCACTGATGGGAAATATGAAATCAGCGATGGGAAATGCATCCATTGTTTGAAATGTGTCACACACTTTCCTTCGGGTTGCTTACTTGCTTCAGCTTTAGGAACAAAAAATAATATGGAAATACAATAATGAATTTTTCGTTTTTGACAGGACATGAGAGTTTTTATTTGCGAGAAGGATGGTTAACCAAAGGGCTGAATGTGTTGGCGGATGCCCCTCATTTATTTCAATCACAAAATCTATCCTCTGCAATAGATGAGCTTGGAATGGGAGCCAACATGGTTAAGTCTTTAAAATATTGGCTCCTTTATTTCGGAATAGCAAGGATTGTTGAGCGTGGGCAAAATTTGACTATATCGGACTTGGGAAGAACTATTCTTGAAGAAGACCCCTATATCCAATTGAATGAGACCCTATGGCTATTGCATACAAATAGTGTTTGCAATGCTCCCTTGTGGAAGGTCTGTTGTAGAAGTACAGAAATGACTAGCTACTCGAAGGATTATTTATTGCAAAAGCTGACTTCACTCGTTAAATCTGATAGTAGCAAAACATATTCTCCCAACACTTGCGCTTCATATATTGAAGCTTTCATGAATATTTATTTATGGAGTCCCAGTCCTGATATAGAGAGTAATTTGCAATCTCCATTAAGTAAGCTTAAACTCATGACTTCTCACAAGGAAGAACGCTTGAAAAGCATTTCATTCCGTACTATAGCAACAGAAGAACTTGATTGTCGCTTTATCTTTTATATTTTATTTTGCATCGAACAAAATGCAGATGATATACATGCAGTTGACTTAGAAACAGCATATCATTCTTGTAGAAGTTATACAAAGATGGACTTGACTTCATTTCGTAATTGGCTTCGTGGCTTAGAGCGAGCTGAACTGATTCGCGTTGACCGGGCAGCCGGTTTAAATATGATAAATCCGCTTCAAACAATTACAGCTAACGATATGGCTATCGAAATATTGAGAGATTGAATATGAGTAAAGTAATTGAAGTCATAAAGAGTTTCAAATACTCTGTAAATATCAAAGATGATTTTCTGGATGCGCAAAAGCTCAATGGCTTTTTTGCAACGCAGAAGAATAGTGAATTTATATTTCGAACCCTAGAGACAATTCGCAACGGAAATAATAAAGCTATTTTGTTATCTGGTGCCTATGGAACTGGAAAGTCTTTTCTTGTTTCCATCATCGCAGCATTTTTATCTGGAAAGCTGAAGATTGATTCTGATTTGCAAGAGTTAAAGTCAAAATTAGTTTCACACGATGATTCTTATCAAAAAATCCTGAACCAAGTTCGAAACAAAAAGTATCTTATTGTTTTTCCTGATGACTCCTTTGCGAGTTTCTCTCAAGCCATCTGTCTCGGAATAACCGAAGTCATTCATTCAGAGAATTTACCCATTGTATTGAACTCAACATTCGATGGTATAATTCAACGAATTAGCAGGTGGGAAAATGAGCACCCTGTTTTTTATACTGCCTTATTGGAAGCCCTCAAAGAGAAACGTTGGACTATCAGTAAACTGTTGAAAAAATTAAAACTTTTTGACCCCGTAGCTTATCGCATTTTTGAGGAAATTTATCCTCTCATCCTGGGTGGAGAGAAATTTGTTCCTCTGGGAAATGCAAACAATATTACCGCTGTCATGCGTGACTTTGAACAAGCCGTGAAAGCAGTCGGATACGATGGAGTTCTTTATATATTCGATGAATTTGGGCGCTTTCTTGAAAATAATATTGAGTCTTTAGATGTAAAACAGATTCAAGATGCCGCAGAATATTGTAATTCAGGAACAGATTCTTCTTTGGTTTTGATTTCACATAAAGATATTTTTCAATATTCCCAGAGAATACATAATGAATTCCAACGTGATGAATGGGAAAAAGTAAGTGGCCGTTTTGCTAAGACACATTTACTGTACGAAGAGAATAATATTCTTACCATTATCGAATCAATCCTCAAAAAACATCCAACTATCTTTAGAAAACTTATAACGAAGAACAGAAAGATTGTTGATGAACAAGTAGAAGCATTGGAGAGATTGGCAATTCATTCTCCAGAGCAAGCACTGAAAGGTTTTTACCCACTAAACTACGTAACTGCAATAATGCTTCCTAAGCTTTCGCAGCGCTTAGCTCAAAACGAGCGAACCCTTTTTGCGTTTCTTTGTGGAAATGAGCCTCTTGCTTTTAATAATATTTTTGTAAATGATGATAAGTCATTTCGCTTCCTTGCTCCTGATGTACTCTATGATTATTTTGAAGATAACTTCCTATTTTTGGGTACTGATAGTCGAGAATATAAAGTCTATTTGAATGCTAGAACCATCATCAAGACACTGGCTTCAAATAGCAATGATTTGAAGCTTGTCAAAATATTAACGCTTTTCTATTTACTAAATGAATTTAATGAGCTGCCTCCCAATCATCAATTTCTTTGTTTTGCTTCTGGGTTATCAGAAAAAGAATTTCAATCTTCTCTCTCCCGGTTACAGCAAAAAGGAGCCATCGCATATCGTAAGCACTTAGATAGATATATTCTATCCCAGGATATTGATTTTAATATAGATGCAGATATTGCAAGGGAGCTCGCTGATTTTGAGAACTTAGATTATTCAACAATCCTGGAACAATACATTCCACAAAATGTAGAATATCCTGTTGAATATAATTATGAATATAAAATAACCCGCTACTTCTCAAGGCACTTCGTAGATGTGAGTTCTTTGGGTAACATAGATGATTACTTTGCTGATAAAGTTCAAGACGGAGTAATTTTTTATGTGACCAATTTTTCAAAAGAGAAAAAATTTCTAGAAAGACTGCGAGACGCAAGCAAGCTCTTTGCCGATGCTATTTTTATATGTCCTTCTGATAATTCGTTCCAAGTGCATGATACTTTGGCTCGCTTAGAGGCTCTTTCTCGAATTGAGGGGAAAGACGATACTTTTCGTTCTTCAACTGTAGCTAAAGAAGAGCTCACACATTATCGGGACGAATTAACGAATTATATCGAAAATCGAGTGGCACGTACTTGGAGTTCTACAAACAGTTTACAAATAATATATTATGGAGAAAGTCATACTTCAACAACTCCCAAAGAGTATCAACATGAGCTTTCCAGTTTTTTGCAAAGAAAGTATTCGCTCTTTACCCATACTTTTATCGTAAATTATGAACTTATAACTAAGGCCAAATTAACCGTACCTATAAAAAATGCCCGCAAAGAAATCCTGCGCGCCATCATGAATGGAATATTGGGTCAGGAGTATTTCAAGTCTACCGGTGCTGCAAATAGTATTGCAAGAATCACGTTATTGAACACTCATATTTGGCGTGATGGAAATATTGACTTTACAGGAACACGTTTTGAGACATTGGCTAATGATATTGCAATGTATTTGGAAGGTGCTCCTCGGAGTTATGCCGACATCATTACTTATTTTGCTTCTAATCAATCAAAGTACGGTTTCCGCGCTGGGACAATGTCGTTTTTCATGGGGTTTTTCCTGCTTTGCAATAGAAATAACATTCTTATCAGTTATGAAAATGCAGAAGTATCAATCAATGAAGATATTTTGGATGTTTTAGAGGGGAGTCCTGAGAAATACATCATCACCCTGTTTCAAATTCCAGAAGAAGCAAGAGCGCATTTGCTGAATTTGCTAGATAACCCATTTATTGGGCGTTTCGTTGGTAATGAAGGGCAGAATAGGGATATAACTATTTTGCTATATGAAGCGTTTAAAAAGCTTGTTTTCTCTTTACCTAAGATATTGTTTACTGCGCACCCCCCTCAGACGACCGTACCGCTGGCTCGATTGATTACTGGACTTGAAGCAAATAATTCAAAAAATTTCTTTTTCCAACGGCTTCCACGATTGTATAATAGTGATGATTGGGTTATTATTACCAACACATGGTCAGAAGATGTTCAACGAATTATGCTTGCATCAGAAGTTTATACAGAACAAATTCGTAGTTTAACTAGAGAAGCCATTGCCCAGACGAATCAGCAATTAGGCCTCTGCATCACCGCTTGGAAGCGTGGCTTATCACCAGAGCAGCAACGACGCCTTGAAACATCATCTCTTCCTTGGCAAATAGATGGGCATTTCGCCGAGGATGAATTGTTACGTCAAACAACTTCGGCAGTGCGTGGTGGCATTGATTTATACCAATGGCGTTCAATGGATGATATTTTAGATTATAACAATGCCTTAATCACCGAGATTCAAACAATCATTGAAGGTCATCCTACTTTAAATTTTGATGCCCCCGTCCAACTTTCAGAATTGGGACGAATGCTAAAGCAAAAGCTTCGTACAGATATAGAAGCCTTTAAAGGTATTTCATTGCAAGAAATTCAAAATGCAATCATTCAATTAATACAAGAGCTTAGTCTAGGGAGAAACAAATAATGCTTGATATTTCAAAAGCTTTTTCGACACAGGGAGAACCTGTATGTGAATTTTTTCAGCGCCCTGGCGTTGGATTTTACATCCCTCTTTACCAGCGTGACTACACTTGGAACCATGAAAATATCGACCAGTTGATGGAAGATATTTGCCGAGGAGTTGATATTTTGACCGATGATGATGACGCCATTCGCTTTCTAGGAACAGTAATTTTAGTAAAAGAGACTAACCCCAATGTCAATATTGACCCTCGAGATGGGCGAGCTTTGCCTTCTTCCATTGAAAATATTATCGATGGACAACAGAGGCTTTCAACAATTGCATTACTCGCTTGTTTATTATACCAACGCTTTGTCCAGTTAGAAGCTAGACTTCCCCAAAGCGAACCTTATAGTGATTTAAAAGAATCTATATCTGCGGAGAAAGACACTCTACGTGAAATTTTTTCCGTGGATATTAAACGCGGAAAGCCTCGCCGGAAGCCTATAATTATTCGGGGCGGCACCGGAAATGATTGCTGGACATTTGATGGAAGGGATGAAGAAAATTACCGTTCCGATGTGGCATCTTTCCTTGCCAGTTTTATCACTGCAAGTGAAAAGAACAAAGATTTTCCTCGTTTCAGCGGTCGTGGTCGGGTTTATGATAACTTGAAACGTATGGATTCGTGGTTGGAAAAAGTAGAGAAAGCGCATCATGGTAATGATGAAGGTTTTCCTGGGGCTAAAGTAATTGTTGATAAAATAAAACAAGAACATATTTGGGCATATGAGCGAGATGCATTGAAAAAGATTGTTGAAGGGATAGATATATCATCTATTACGCGAGAGCAGGAAACACTGTGCTCTCTAATTCAACTATTTGCCTTCACCCATTACTTACTGTATCGTTGCTGTTTTACTTCTATCCAACCATCATCGGATGATTGGGCTTTTGACATGTTTCAATCTCTCAATGCATCCGGGACTCCTCTCACATCGATAGAAACATTTAAGCCAATTGTCGTTAAAGGCACAAATCATTATAAGGAATCTATTGTAGAACAAGATTTTGGTTATGTAGACGAATTGCTCAATAAGATAACACAAGATGCAAAGAAAAATCGCTTTACTAATGAATTTTTAACCGCTTATGCTTTAGTGTATGAAGGCTATAAGCTTTCCAGCCAATTTAGCATACAGAGAAGATGGTTAAGTTCCCGTTATAATTATTGTGGAACAGACGCCGAAAAAGCAGATTTTATCCATAAAATGGGACAACATGCAAGGTTTTACATCAATGTGCAGGAGCATAAAGCAACGGCCGGAGTCTATAAGGGATTAGAGAACATTGATGGAGCGCAATATGGATTAGTATCGCTTCTTATCGAATATCTTAAAGATTCCAGTCACAAAATGGCTAATACTATCTTAGGTCGTTTTTACGCTGATGTGCTCGAAGAAGTTGATAAAGCAGACCAAGTATTTTGTGCTGCCACAAAAGCCATTGCCGCATTCTATACACTATGGAGAGCCTCAGACTCTAACGCAGGATTAGACAATGTCTATCGAACTTTGCTGAAGGGAGATTCCGAGAAAAAAATTCCTGCCTTCTCTTGGGCTGGGAACGTAGAGCAAGTAACTGTAGACAATTTAAAAAGCTATTTGAAGAATGTCTTGCTAGAAAAAGGAATTTCTACGCAAGAAGATTGGCTTCGAAAAGCGAAACAGAATTTGAGATATGATAAAGCCAATTTTATTTGTCGTTTTGCTTTATTGGTTGCAGCCAATGACACTATTGTAGATGAAGCGAATCCAGGATTAATGAAAGCAGGAACTCAAGGGGTTTACCCATGTTTCAAGTTAGAATATTGGTGTTCTGATGATTTATCCGATATTGAGCATATTGCTCCAATGAAACCACGCAAGGACTCTGATTGGGATGAAAATATTTATATTGATGAACTTTACCAATCCGTTGGGAATTTAACTCTTTTGCCTGAAGAAATAAATGAGTCTGTCAGCAATCGAGGCTGGCTAGAGAAATATTATTATTACCAGCACTTGGCAGAATCTTCTCCTGATAGAGTTTTGCTTCTTGCAGAAGAGGCCAAAGTTGATGGAATATCTCTTAAAGAATCTGTTATTACACGGCTCCGTTCAGCCAAGCATAACCGCCATATCCTGCCCATTGTTAATGCGGGAAAAGATACGGCTTGGGATGCAGCGATGATTCAAAAAAGAACAGAGCGAATTTGTGAATTGCTGTGGTCAACTCTTATTCAATGGCTTGCCTAATGAGGTAAATTATGGCAGATGCCTTTCTCGAATTGGAAAGTTGCAACTCTGGGGAGCTTCAGGATTGTATACAAAGACATACACAATCTTTTAGGTTAGTGCCAAATTTATGGGAAAATATTTCGTTGGAAGAATCGGAAAATATTTCTAAGGAATTGCGACCACTAAAATATTTAACGAAAGATGAACGCGGCGAAGAAAGTATAAATCCTGAAATCAATAATTTAGTGCCCAATGATGCTGGAGGTATATATTTCTTTTGTATAATTCCTCCTGTCTTTGAGTCACATGTTAGTTATTTGATGTACATTGGTCGTGCCCAATATTCAACCAGTCATAATTTACGAAAAAGGGTTAAATGTTATTGGCGTGATGAACGTCCCAAGCTAGAACGGTTGTTTCGCTTGTGGGGAGATTATCTTTATCTAAAGTGGATTCCGATAAAGGATGAGAATTCAAAAATACGTACACTGGAAGCTAAATTGATAAACAGCTTTTTGCCTCCATTTAATACAGAAATTCCAAATATCAAAATTCGACAAGCGGTAAACGCTTTCAGGTGAGGAATATATGAAAATTCCTGCTATTCGAGGGAAAATCGGTACAACGGTATTTTATACTTCGAAAATGACTTTTGCTGCAATAGCTACTCATGTAAGTCCTATTAATGACGAATTGCATAAAAGTAAATCATTAAATGATATGATTCAGCGTGGAATTACGGATAATGCAAAAGATATTGTCAAATACATTAAGCAACAACCAGACCGCTTTTTTAATTCCTTGGTTTTGGCTGTTTACAGTGGGTGTCCTCAATGGATTGAGGTTGAAATGGATTTCCCATCAGAAGGAGATAAAATATACAGGGATATGGGATTTCTCGAATTTTCAGGAGACGAGAAGATTTTTCCTGTCGATGGACAACACCGGGTGGAAGCGATACGAAAAGCGATTCAAGAGGATGCTTCTTTAAGTAATGAATCTGTTGGAGTTATTTTTATTGCTCATAGTGTTGTGCCTGATGGCATTGAAAAAACAAGGCGAATTTTTAGCACTCTCAACCGATATGCGAAGCCAGTTAGCCCGAGAGATATAATTGCTCTTGATGAAGATGATATAGTTGCTATATCAACAAGGATGCTACTCACAAAACATCCTTTTTTTGAAGGAGAATCTATTGCGACGCCTTTATCCAAAGGGATTCCCACAGGAAATACTAAATGTTTTACATCTATCATTGCATTAAGTGACTGTAATAGAGCACTCTTAGAATGTTTCCTCAAACATCCAAAACCTCAAGTCATAAGAAATTTTATTCGCATCAGGCCAAGTGAGATAAAAATCACTGAATTTTATACTTTCATGACTCATATATGGAATATTTTGCTGGAATATCCAGACATGCAGGAATACCAAAAAACAGGAATTGCTCTTCGGAATGAAAGTACGGGAGGTAGTTTACTTTTTCGTCCTGTTGGTTTGATACCATTTTTTGAAGCCTGTAAAAGAATTAATAAGAGCAAGAATGTTGCTCTTCAAGATATATTGAGTAAATTTCGCACATTTGATTTTTCTGTTAGCAACAGATTGTGGCAAGATATTTTGTGGAATAACGACAGCAAAACGATGTTAATGAATAATCAAACCTTGACACGTAGAATCTTTATGTATGTGTATGATGAAACGAGTCTTCCCTGCAAAGAAAAAGATTCCTTGAAAGCCAACATGAATGCTTGTAAGAAAATCGATAATGCTTGGGAAATACTGAATTCCTATAGATTATAATGGTATATCATGATAAAAAAAACAGTTTATTTCGATAATGCGGCAACTTCATTTCCAAAACCTCCAGTTCTATATTCTCGTTTATTAGAGTTATATGAAAGGATTGGAGTCAACGGTTCGCGTGGACATCATCATCTTGCCAATGAGATGAATGAATATGTTCTTCAACTCAGAAAAAACTTGGGGGAAATCTTCAAAACATTGCCTGATAATGTCATATTGACCTCGTCAGCAACAATTGCTGCCAACCAAATAATTCAAGGTCTTGATTTTTCGAAAATCAGGAATGTTTATATTTCTCCTTTTGAGCACAATGCAACTTTTCGTCCAATATGGGCAATGCAACAACTGCACGGTTTTAAACTAAAAGAAATTCCCTTTGACGGTTTTTCTTGGAACGAAGAAAAAACAAAGTTTATCTTTTCTTATGAACCTCCGGATATTGTGATTTGTACTCATGCATCAAATGTTTTTGGCAATATTCTTCCTGTGCAAAAAATATTTAAATCAGCAAAAGAATATAGCGCTATCACGATTTTAGATTGTGCTCAGACCGCAGGAACTATGCAAACAGACGTAAAAAAGCTACAGGCAGATTTTATTATTTGGGCAGGTCACAAAGGATTATACGGTCCATCTGGTATTGGAGGTTTTATCATAAATTCATCTTATTGCCTTGCTCCTGTTTTATTTGGCGGAACAGGCATATCATCTGAAGAAGCTAATATGCCCAATTCCATCCCTGAACGCTTTGAAATAGGAAGCATGAATTCTTTAAGTATTTTAGGCCTTTTTCTTTCTACTGATTGGCTATTGAAAGAAGCCAAAGATAGCGTGACAAAAAAGCAGAGATTAACTGAAAAATTATTTACAACTTTTAAACGACATTCGGATATTTGTCATATAGCTAGTGATTGCTCCATTGAGAATATAGGGGTTATCTCTATCGTACCACAAATAATGTCCCCGGCAGAACTGGAAAGCTACTTATCTCTGCAAGGTATTTGTGTACGGGCAGGATTACATTGTGCTCCTCTTGCTCATAAACAAGTGGGAACTGCTCCCGAAGGAACAGTTCGCTTTTCGGCTGGTTATTTTACTACTGAAGATGATATATTGACTCTCGATAAGAGTCTTGATGCATTATAGCCTATCACAAAATTGTTGGTCTGCGATATTTTTCAGCCAGTGGTTGGCGAATGTGGTCAGGTGGTCTTGTAGGATTTTGTTGATTTTCTCCGGCTTCCCTTCGATGTCGAGAGTGAAGACGTCTTGTTGGCAGCAGAGGTAGTCGTTGCGGTAGCTGATGGGGTAGTAGTCGCCGCCTACGATGACGAATTCCATGTCGGGGTCGGCCATGGTGTCGCCGTTTTGTCTGCCGTAGTGGGCAATGCTGATGATTTCACCGTAGCCGGGGAGATTGCCGATTTTTTCCACGACGACCGGCATGTAGGCCGGGTTGTTGTTGATTTTTGCGTAGACTCCTTCCTCAATCATGTAGGGTTTCCGGTACATGGATTCGTAGAGTTTCTGGATGGTAAGCTTGGCTTTGGTGTTGAGGCATTTCATTTTCATTTTCTCCGTTTTTGTGGGTTAGCAAATTTGCTGACGTTTGTCAGGCTTTGAGGAATCTGATTTCTTGAAATTCGTGCCCGAGGTGCTGGAGGCCGAGTTCGGTAATTTGGCGGCCTTGTTGGGTTTTGACCATCAGGCGTAGTCTGACCAGCCACGGTTCGACGAGATTTTCGATGGTGTTTGGGTCTTCATCCACGGCTTGGGAGATGGCTCCGATGCCGATGGGACGGATGACTGCCGCCAGATATTCGAGTACCCGCCGGTCGAGTTTGGTCAGGCCGAGTTCGTCGATGTTCTGGATTTGGAACATTTCTTGGACGGTCTCTAACGTGATATGGGTTGTTCCGGTGTAGATTGCCACGTCTCTTGCCCGCAGGAGAAAGCGGTTCAGGATGCGGGGAACACCACGGCTTTTTGAGGCCAGTTCGGAGATTGCTTCCGGGGTGATGTCGAGTTTCAGTTTCCTGGCGGAATGATGGGCTATCCGGATGATTTCGGCTTCGGTGTAGGGCTCAAAACAGGATTGAATCATGAATCGGTCCACGAACGGGCGTGGCAGTACTCCCAGATAGTTTGTGGCTCCGATGAG
>OKXB01002703.1_pt1 | contig 13558 bp, 16 predicted proteins | sample 1601731 | NCBI WGS metagenome assembly OKXB01 (sample SAMN04414077, study PRJEB24778) | human gut metagenome | material: faecal | host: Homo sapiens | reverse complement strand
GTACGAGTCGTACGAAGCCTGCGAAAGCGCCTCCGAAACGCCAAGCGCCTTTGCGCGCTTCCAGTTGCGCTCCGCCTGCCTCAAATTGGCCTCCGCAACTTTCAGATTCGCCTGCGCCTGCTTCTGTGACGCCTTCGCCTTTTCAAGATTCGCCTCCGCCTGGAGAAGGTTGGATTTCTGGATTTCGTCGTCAATCAGAGCAATAACCGTTCCCTCAGATATCTCGGAACCGTAGTCAACCTCTTTCCCGGCGTTGTCCTTCCCAAAAGAAACTATTTCTCCGGACACGCGCGCGCCGACATTGACAAGTTCCTCTGGCTCAACTGTACCTGTGGCGTCTATCGTCAAAACCATATCGCGTTTTTCAACGTCGGAAGTTCTATACTCAACGGGAGCGGACGCCTCGCCAGCAAAATAATAATACGCCCCGATTCCAACCGCTGCCAATACGCATACCCATATCAATACGCGCCTGTATTTCCCCATTATTTTCAAAATTCTATCCTCCTTAATTTATAGTCTTATAAAAAAAACGCTCAGTTTCTTTTCAAAGTTTCTTAATTTTATAGTTTACCGCACTTTTAATAGCTTACGTTATCGGTATTTGCGAATACTCGCTCCTATACGCGCTCGGTGTGGAATCGAATGCCTCTTTGAACTTGCGGCAGAAATACGGCAAGTCGGAAAATCCGCAAATTTCCGATATTTCGCCCGTTGAAAACGACGAAGTCGCAAGCAGCCACTTGGCGTATCTAAGGCGGGTGCCATTTATGTATTCAGTTGGGGTGCAGTTCAAATACTTGCGCATTGCGCGGTTTATATACGACATATCTTTGCCGCATATTTCGCGGAACTTTTCCAGCCCAAGCGCGAGATTCTCGGGGTTGCGTATGCGCTGGCACGCGTCGGAGAGCCATTCCGGCATATTGCCGGGCAGCGCAGAGGCAAATACGTTTTTTATCTGCCAATACAAATTTATTAGAAATCTATAAATCGCCATGAGGGAGTCGTTCTGCCAAACCAGCTCCGACGCGGCGCGGTCGAGATACGCAGTCTCAAACGACGACAATTTTAGAGACATTCCGCCGAACTTTTCCCTAAAAAATTCGTCCTCCTCAGACAATACGTCGCGAGTAAAGCGCGCGAGCACGTCCTTGGTTATCGCAACGTACGAGAAATCTATCGTAGAATTGCGCGAAGGCTCTATAACATGGACTTCGTTCGGGCGGGATATAAACAGCAAATGCTTGTTAAAATACCTTTCCTTCCCGCCTGAAATCAACATTCCCTCGCCCGACCTAATCCATAAAATCTCGACAAAGTCGTGCCTGTGCAGGCCGACGCAATGGGACTTGTCGGTCTTGCCGTGTACCACTCTAAAATACCTGTTCCCCTTTAAATGCGATTCCTCGCTAAATTCGGTCACCCCGTTTTTCATATGTATCTATAAAATAGCCAAAGTCAAAATAGAACAAAAACCCTCCAGTACGCAAACAAAATTTATAATATAAACAAATTTTTACGAGTCGCCGCCCAACCTCGCCCGTTTTTCCATTTATATTTTGAAGTGCTTGCAAAATTATTCAACAGCCTCTGGCGCAAACCGCAATAGAACAGAAAATCGCGCAAAACTAAAACTGTACACTTTCATCAAAAGTTCCCTAACCTGCGGCAAGCACGCCAACTATAATTTAGTATAAAAGTGCCCCCCCGCATGCCGCCAAGAGTTCATATTGCCCATGCTGGCAACATTGTAATTATTACATTTCATAATGTAAACTCCGCTAAAAGTATTACCTGTTGACCATGCCAATTCGCAAAACGTTTGACAAATAAAACATGCGTATGCTACAAAAAAAGAGAATCAGACAACCCAATAGGAATAACAAATATTATAATAAAAATATTGGCAAACGCAGATATAAAAAGAGACTTGGGCTTTGACTCACTGGATTTGGCCGAATTGACAGCAAGAATAGAGGCGGAATTCGATGTCGATATTTTTGAAGACGGCATTGTATTTAAAATATCCGATATTTTGGAGAAAATATCCAAATGAATATAGAAAAGCTTTTTTATATCGACGATTTGGATAATAAAAAAATATCGTATAAACGCTTTTTTTCAGACCTATCGGGCATAAGCGAAATCTCCATCTTGTGCAAAAAAAATTCAATCTACGAATACTTTCTATACATCTCCGCCTCCCTAATATCCGGAACACCCATTGTACTGCTCGACTCCGACCTGTCCGACTCCGAAATAAAAGAACTTTGCGGCAACGACAGCTTCCTTCAAAAAAATAATGTCAACATTCCACAAGTAACGTCTTTTGAAGAATTTCTTAGCCTTATAAAGGCGGGCGCAAGCTCATGGACTTGCACGCTCTTTACCTCCGGAACTACCGGAATCCCAAAACGCATATCGCACTCTTTGAAATCTTTGGCAAGGCAAGCGAAGATTTCCCCCAAACACTCGGACGACATATGGGCATTCGCCTACAATCCAACACACATCGCAGGATTGCAGGTGTTCTTCCAAGCTCTCTTTAACGCCAATACGATAGTCCGCCTATTCGGGCTTCCCGCAAAAGAGCTAATAGAAACTATACAGATAGAGTCAATTACCCATATCTCGGCAACGCCGACATTTTTTAGAATGTTGCCCGCGCCCGAAAAACCGATTCAATCCGTGCGCGCAATCACCTCAGGCGGGGAAAAGTTCGACGCGCGCGCAATGGAAAAACTCTCGAAGGCCTTTCCTTCGGCTCGCATCTCCAACATTTATGCCTCCACTGAAATGGGGAGTGTTTTGGCCTCCAAAGGCGATATATTTACTCCGGACGAAAATACCAAAAAACTCCTGCAAATTAAGGACGGCGAATTATGGATACATAAATCTCTCGCAGGGGAGTCGGAAAACATAACTTTGTCGGGAGAATGGTACAATACCGGAGACTGCGTGGAAATTATTTCAGAAAATCCCCTCTCTTTTAAATTTTTATCTAGAAAAAATGAAATAATAAATGTCGGGGGATACAACGTAAACCCAAACGAAGTCGAGCAAGCTTTAATGGAAATCGACGGCATTCGGGGGGCACGCGTCTTCGCAAAGAAAAACAGCATACTTGGAAATATAATATGCGCGGAAGTCGTATCCGAATCAGAGAAACTCGACGAATCCTCTATTAGAAAGCACCTTTCAAACCGCTTGCAAGCGTTCAAAATACCTCGCATAATAAAATTCGTAGAAACTTTAAAATCCACCAATACGGGGAAACTATCAAGAAAACCATGAAGAATATTTTGATAACGGGAATTTCCCGAGGACTCGGCTGCGAGATTGCAAAAAAAGTCCTCTCAGAAGGAAACACGGTATATGGCATAAGCCGCACTCTTTCCAGCGAGCTTAAAAAACTCTACGGCGATTTCCCCGGAAAACTAAAATTATTGCAGTTCGATTTGTCCGACACGGACGGCATATTAAAAAGCGTATTCAAAGACTTTGTCGGCATGGACACTCCCCTGCACGGATATGTTAACAATGCGGCAATCGCCTACGACGACATCGCCACAAATATAAAAATGCCGCCGCTCTTGGAAATGTACAAGGTAAACGTATTCTCGCCAATGATTATGGCAAAATACGCCATCAGGAATTTTATTCTCCACAATACAAAAGGCTCTATTGTCCATATTTCATCTATAAGCGTCCATACAGGATACAAGGGGCTTTCAATGTACGCCTCAACAAAAGGCGCAATCGAGGCTTTCTCAAAAAATATATCGCGCGAATGGGGGATAAGGGGAATTCGCTCAAACGCCGTTGTCGCAGGATTTATGGAAACCTCTATGAGCGCATCGCTGACTCCGGAGCAAAAGCGCAAAATTTTTAACCGCACTTCGCTAAAAACGCAAACGAGCGTTGAATCTGTTGCGGCGACAGTGGACTTCCTTTTATCCGATTCGGCGCAATCCATAACCGGCCAGAATATATTTGTCGATTCCGGAACGATTTAGGCAATGGACAACATAGTTGTATGCCAAACCAATGATATGCCCGATTCCGAATGGCTAAAATATGCGGAATCGTTTAACTGCGTTTTTGAAAAAAATTTTACCGCTGAATTTTTCAAGAAAAAGTATCTCGCGCAAATAGGAAACAACACGTATCACTCATAGGCAAAAACCAATGCCCCGTTCCGCCTGAGTGTGTCGCAACAGTTTTTAGAATAAACTGGAAATGCCTTTTTAATCGCATATAACAGTCCATAGGGTGACGGTATGGTGAGAATAAGACTCTCTGAATCTATCACATTTAGGAAATGCGGCAAGATTCATAACATACCCATTAATTTTACTCTTACAAACATGCCAATAAACCATCGCCGGACTATAATAAAAAGTTCGCATTGATATTTTAACAAATGAAAAAATAACGCACCCCATACCCCCAAATACCGTTGACAACCGGCCGCCGCGACATACTGTGTCGATTTAATACAGCCCCATTAATAAAAAAATGAACCTGCTTAAATTCAAGCCCATATACGAGGAACGAATCTGGGGCGGACGTTCCTTTAAGACGCTTTTCGAGAGGATTATCCCCAAAGGGGTCAGAATAGGAGAATCTCTCGAGATTTGCGATTCCCCCAAGAAATCGTCTGTAGTCTCGGGCGGAGAGTTTGACGGCTACACGCTAAGGCAACTCATTGAAAAATATCCCTCCGATGTAATAGGCCCCGGATGGAATCCCCAAAAATTTTTCCCGATAATTGTCAAGCTCCTCGACGCAAGGCAAAGGCTCTCCCTGCAAGTCCACCCAAACGAAGCTTCGGAAAAGAAATACGGGCTTCCCCGCAAAAACGAGGCTTGGTATCTTTTGGACTGCGGCGTAAGATCACGCTTCATTGCGGGGTTAAAGCCGGGCACAACTTCAAAAGGCATAAGAGAGGCAATATCATCAAAAAATGTCGAAAAGCTTCTCGAATTTCGCGATTCGCACGTAGGAGACTTTATGTTTGTGCGCGAAGGCACTGTCCATTCGCTCGGCGCCGACAACATTGCCTTGGAAATTCAGGAAAATTCCGACAGCACATTCCGCCTTTACGATTGGGATAGGACGGACTCCGACGGGAAGTCTCGCGCGCTGCACATAGCCGAAGCGATAGACTCCGTCAACTTCGACAATCCTATAGTCGAGCCGCTCTCCGAAAATGAAACTCCGACACGCATTCTATGCGATTACAAAAATTTCAAAATTATTCGCCTTCGACTGAAAGCCGGTGAAAGCGCAACATTGCCCGCCCGCGAAGAACCAAAGATTATCTCGCTCGTATCGGGTAAAATAGACTGTAGTGGAATTTGTGTAGAGGCTGTCGAAAGCGCGCTCGCCCCCTTCGGCGCGGAAATAAAGATACGGGCGGTACTCGATTCCGCCATGCTTATTACAGAAAATTTTGCCCGGCTCGGATAAGAGCCGCATGGGAAATTTCCCGTTTGAAGCAATAAGCAGTGTATTTCGAAACTTTATAGCTCGGAATAAAATGCCGTTCCGAAATCTCCGCCAAATAATTTTCCGGACATGCAATCGCTCTCGCGCAGAAAACCTAGGGCGACGACTTCTGCAAAGGCGGGCATTGTTTGCGGTTGCCAGAATATCGATAGCGGCGCATTTTTACGCCTTTGCCCCTTCGGCCCCTCCGATTGACCCCATCTATTTTAAATATGGCAGCGCAAACTGTAAAAATTGCACTTAAATAATAAAATAAAAATTCCGAAATTTAGTCATATGCCTTCTTGCAAAACTATAAGTTATAAGCATACTTTAACCCAACATGAAAAAAAATCTTATGGCATAAAAAGAATATTTCTCCCCTGCTCTTTTAGAATTGAAGAGTGGACGTTTAGGCCGTAAATTACCAATTTGCGAATGAAAATATCGATAATCACCGCGGCATTCAACAGCGCAGAAACCATTGCCGATACAATGGAAAGCGTCCTCGCGCAAACTTACGGAGATATTGAATACATTGTCGTAGACGGCGCCTCCAAAGACCAAACCATGGATATAGTAAAGTCCTTCGAACCGCGCTTTGAAGGGCGAATGAAGTGGATATCAGAAACCGACCGCGGCATTTACGACGCAATGAACAAAGGCATAAAGGCCGCCTCAGGCGACATTGTAGGCACTCTCAATTCTGACGACATGCTCGCGTCGAACGATGTAATAGAAAAGGTTTCCGGAACAATCATAGCAGCAGGCGCGGATTGCGTCTATGGACGATTGAACCTCGTGGATAGCAAAAACACCTCAAAAATTTTGAGAGAATCAAATTCGGGGAAATACAAAGACGGCGCTTTCTTAAAAGGGTGGCACCCCGCCCACCCAACATTCTACACCTATAAAAAATTTTTCGAAAAATTCGGCTACTACCGCACAGACTTAAAAATAGCGGCCGATTTCGAATTGATGATGAGGTTTATCGAGAAAAATAAACTTACTAGCGCTTTCATAGATAAACTTATGGTTAACCAGCGAGCTGGCGGAGTAAGCACAAAGTTATCTGGATATATAAAAAGCAACTTAGAAATAATTAACGCTTTTAAGGTAAACGGCATTCGCCCTCCGCTACTATGCGTACCTAGAAAAGTTTTGCCAAAACTTGCAAATGCTTTAAAAAATAAATTTCTTAGAAAATAACTTTTTATTTTAGCCTCCGCATAAGGCATGCTTAGTGCGTAAAATTTAGCCGCAAAAAAACAATATCCACAAACTTTTTCACCATTGCTATCGGCGGCTTCCAAGAAATATCACATTCGCATAAATCAATAGAAAGCTTGACAAATATGGGAAAATTTCCGCTTTTATTATTTAACATAACGATTTCACCGAAAGGAGATATAAAATGAACGTCCCCGTAAAAAGAAAACGCGCCGTAATGATGGAATATGTTATTATCGCAGTACTAATTGCGGCAGCAGTTGTAGTCGCCGTAATAATGCTCGGCAAAAACGTATCCTCCGAAATGAACGTTGCAACCCGCTCTATGAGCGACGCAAAAGCCGCCGTAAGTGCGCAAAAAGATATCAAAACCCAGGCGGAAAAAGACGTCAAGAGCGCCGAAGAACACCGCAAAGGCATGCACAACTACGACCAATAGCCCATTTGAGTTGTCTGCAATACATTGCCCGTTTGGGTATAGATTTTAATCCGTAATATCGAGACGGGATTTGCGCGGTTTTCGCCAGTCCCGTTTTTTTGTGGAAATGGAATCGTTGCTTATCGCAAAATTCGTCTTGGCGACTCCATGGTTGGTTTATCTTGGCGTCAAGGACTACCGCACGCGCAAACTCCCCAACGCCGCAACGCTCGGGGGGGCTGCGGTTATGTCTGCGGTTGCGCTCGGCGTCGGCGCAGATTATTTTTTTGCATCAATAATAACAGGCTGCCTGTGCGCGCTGTTTTTGCTGCTACCATTTTTTCTAAGGGCGGCGGGCGCGGGCGACGTAAAAATGCTGTTTGCATCGGGCATAATCGCCGGCCCCGGGAACACACTCAACTTGATTCTGCTAATATCGTTCGCAGGGCTGATTCTCGCGCTGGGAATGCTCGCTTTCAAGGCGGTAAACCCCGCGCGCCTAAAACACTACGCAAGGTGTTTGTTAGACTTCCGGTATGACCGGGAAAAAGGCAAAGAGGCGCTGCCGCCCCCGGATTCCGAGGCATGCAGAGTTCCATTCGGCGTTGCAATCGCGGCGGGACTATTCATAAACCTTTCACTGCAACTGTTGGCCGCGCTCGCATCGGCCGACGCCCTGTAAAATGATAAAATCTGCAAAATCAGAAAGCGGAGCAGTCCTGTTGGAATTCGTACTGTGCTTTCCAATACTGATGGTTTTGTTTCTTTTTGCGGTGCAGTTTTCGTACATAATGATTGCGTGGCAAGTAGTGCACTATTCGGCGTATATGGGCGCGCGTTCGGCTATGACGGAAAATGTACTTCAGAGAAAAAGTAAGGCTGAAAAAGTCGTAAAGCGCATTCTCGCAGTCGTATCGGCATCTCCAACAGACTCCAAGGACGCAAAAGACAGGGCAAAAGACGAATATTCAAAGCTCGACGGCTGGGGCTGGCTTCCAAACACAAAATTTCTCGACCAGCAGGTGGACGTCGATATTTCCATGACAAACCTCGACCCGCGCGGCGTAATCTGCACGGTAAAATTCAAGGCGCTTTTGACAGTCCCCGTTGCCGGAAGGCTCATAAGCTTTTTCGCAAAAGAGGATAAAAGCGAAGATGAGCAAAAATGGGCGGATTCGCTCGACAAACAGGAATACGCTCTCAATCCCGCGCTTTTGGATTATTCAAACGAAATCGAGCTCGACGGCGGGGATAAAAAGGAAAAGCTTAAACTTCCGTACATAACTTTAACCTCCACAAGCGCGGTTGCGATTCCATACTCCACGCTAAAATACCCCATTGCTTTGGAATGAAAAAATCAACCGGCATTCTGAATGTTTTTATGTCCAAGTGCGGCAGCCTCTGCCGCGACTCGGACGGGGCGGCGCTCGCAATCACTCTCGCGTTCATGCTTCCGGTATGCATTCTCTTTGTCGGCATTTACGGAATCGGCGAAGTTGTAAGGAACAAAATTGAACTGCAAAATGCCGCAGACGCCGCAGCGTACTCGGCGGCTGTCGTCCAGGCCGACTACCTAAGCCGCATGGCAACCGTCAACAAGGCTATGGCTTGGACATACGTCGATCTCCAAAAGCGCTCGCTCGACGCCGCAATGGATATGTTCTGCGAATATGTAATCAAGCAGTTCATCGAAGACTTAAACAATTGCAAAAAATGCAATACCCCGTGCCACATGCACGATCCGGGGGTAAACTATAATTGCGGCACTGACGTGCTTGTAAGCGGCATCACACTGGACCTGATTGGATGCGGCGTAGGCATTCCATTTGTCGCCAAAGATTTCAACGGTCAGAATTTTCTAAGCCGCATGCTCCCATCGCAAATGGTACATGTAATTGGCGCAAACGCCCAGGGCAAAGGCGTATTGGCAAACCTCCCCAAAATTTACAAGTACAGCTACGCAATAGCTAAAATGACAAAAAAGCTAAAAGATCTGTACGACGAATACCCCAAAAAGATAAAGGAAACAGCCCAGCAAGTCGCAGTCGCCAACATGATGGAATGCAAGGACGATTTTATTGTAAACGTCACTACCGGAAACGAAAAGCTCAGTTTCTTCTTTATGCCCGGAACCGACGACAACGAAAAAGCCTTCATCTCCTTTGCCGATCCAACCTTGGAAGACTTTTCGCCCAAGAAAGTTTTCGGCCCCGGAACCGACGACTGGATTGTCCGCAAAGGCCCCCTCGGATTTTGGCGCGTATACAAGCAGACTAAGACACACTTGCATGCAAAATGGGACTGGTTTTGGACAAGATGGGTCCACGTTCAGATCGAAGAAATTTCACTGCACCTTCCGCCTATTACGCCCGGCGGAGCGTACAAAAGAGGCCACCCAGAATACCACGGGTATGATAGCTTCTTTAAAATTATAAAGGAAGGATTGCCAATAGGTCTGCTCGTAATGCCAGCGGAACCCGTTATGTTGCTTCCGGAATTTTTTGGGAAATCGGGCTCGATTACTGTTGCGATAGCGCGCAAAGTGCCGAATCCGCTCTCGGCTTTCACCCCCGACGGGCGCTCAATGACGGCTCCCGGGATACTGTCGGCCTTCAATCCGAGCGCCGCAGGCGGAAATAGGCCGGAATACATGTGCGCAATAGCCTCTGCGCGCGCCGCATACAAGCAATACGACTCCGACCCTGAAAAAAAATTAAATAGCTCCGACTACACTGTTGGATATGTAATGGCGGATAAGGAAAAAACTTGGAATCTCATCGAGACCGACTGGGACGCCGTATTCCTCCCCGTAAGGCACGCATGGGATCTGTGCGCAGGGCTATCCGCCGCACAGACTTTCGCCCCGGATCCGCTCGCCGGCGGAAACATACTCAAAACAGTCATGCTCGACAAGGACAACTGGACCGACAAAGACGGCAAAAAAGTTGACAAGAAAAATTTGCCGGACTGGGAAAATTTAAAAGCTCCCGGAGGCCTTGTTAAGGACGACAAATCGAAAGACGGAAAACTCGACTGGGCTAAGTTAAGCTCGTACTTAGGGCACTAATATGAAAAGACTTTTCAAATCGACAAGAGGCTCGGTGCTGATGGAGTTCGTAATGGTTCTGCCCGTGTATATGGCGGCTTTGGGCGGAATTGTTTGGGTCGGAGAAAAGTCGCTCGACACAATAAACCTCCGTTCGGCCAATCATTGGAGCGTCATGATGGCAGGAAACAGATTCTCGGTGCGAACTCCCGCCATGCTCTCGCTCACAAAACTTTTTCCGCGCGCGACCGCCGTGTACGACTCCACGCAAAGAAGCCTTGTCGACGAGCATTCCTACCTTCAATTTATCGGCTCGAAAGTCGGCATACTTCAATCCACCCCAGAATACTTGGAAAATTTAATAAACGCCCCCTACACAACAAGGGGCGAAAACGCCCCGTCGCCGCTTATTCCCGAATTTTCCGTGACCTCTTCACGCTACGGCAACGACTATACTCTCGCCGTCGTAATGCGGACAAAAGGCTCTTCGGCGGCGAAGAGGCATTGGCATTCAAGCCTAATTGCCGACAAAGACATCTGGAAATTTGAGGGTAAGGAGGACGAATACCCCAAAAAATGGGAATTGTCTCTGTTAAAAAATCCAAAGCATACGGACGACACGAAAACTCCGGAAAAACAGCCAAAAAAAATCGAGTTTTACAAACGCTACAAAAAGTACGAAGAGTGGAGCAAATCCAATAAATGAAATTGTGCCTCACAGCTTTTCTGGCGACTTTCGCAATCGGAATCGCGGCGCTGCTTACAGCGGAGGCCCTGTCTTCCGCCCCGCCCGCAGGCGGCGGAAAAGCTGCGAACTCTACGGCGAAGACGGATATTGGAGTTTACGACACCCCAAACCCGCTAAGGTTGCCAAACGCCGCCTTCGCGACTCCGGGCGCAAAAGAAGGGTGGGAATATTCGGGAACGGTGAACGCAAACTTCGTTTCCTCGCGCGCGCAACTGGAATCTTGGTCGCTCAACCAAGGCTGGACTCCGCAAAATAAAATTACCCTCGACGAAAGTCTGGCCCCTAAAGTAATCCTTACTTTCAAGCGCGGAAAAGAAGAAATGACAATGCTCATCTGGAAAATTTCAACAAACTCTACCGGATTCGCATACAAACGCGAATCCCCAACCGAAAAGAGGCAAATTAAATGAATTCAAACAACGACTTTCTCGTGCTATTTCTCGCCCCGGTAAGAGACTTTCTCGCGGACGACGGCGTGTCGGAAATCCTCATAAACGGCGCGGGGCAAATATATGTTGAGCGCTCCGGCAAACTCGAACCCACCAACGCAAAGTTTGCGAGCGAAGCTCAACTTATGGCGGCAGCTGTCAATATCGCAAAATCCGTCGACAGAATCCTCGACGAACGCCACCCGGACCTCGACGCAAGGCTTCCAGACGGCTCCCGCGTGCATGTCACAATCCCCCCAATCAGCCGCTGCGGAACAATTATATCCATTAGAAAATTTAAGAAGGATATGCTCACCCTCGAAAAGCTGGAAAAGCTTTCGAGCATACCGCACGACGGCGTCCTTTTGCTAAACGCAATTGTAAAGCTGCGCAAGAATGTGCTTGTCTCGGGCGGAACTTCGTCGGGCAAAACTTCCGTCCTAAATGCAATAAGCGGGCTTATTCCCGATGGAGACCGCATTCTCGTTTTGGAGGACGCAAGCGAACTTCAACTCCAACAGCGCCACTGCGTCTATTTTGAAACCCGCAAACCTGATAAAAACGGCGAAGGCGAATTCTCCATAAGAGACCTCGTTATAGCATCTCTTAGAATGCGCCCCGATAGGCTGGTAATCGGGGAAATCCGCGGCGGAGAGGCGCTCGATTTGTTGCAGGCGATGAATACGGGGCACTCAGGCTCGATGTCAACTATCCATGCAAACTCGCCTGTGGACGCTCTTAGAAGAATGGAAACTTGCGCTATTCTAAGCGGCGTGGAGCTCCCGCTAAACGCGGTTAGAATGCAGGTTGCCTCGGCGATAAACTGCATTGTTCATACAATGCGCCTGCCAGACGGCTCGCGAAAAATCGTCGACATATCGGAAGTCCTTCCGCTAAAAGACGGCGAATACCGGACAAGCCCGCTGTTAAAATGGAATACGCGCTCCATTGCCCAAGACGGATCGGTATCGGGCGATTTCAGCCTATGCAACAAACCGTCGTTCGCCGAAGACGCAACCATAATGGGAATAGAGCTTCCAAAGTACGAATAGCATTATGCCACGCCTTTTCCGCGGCGAGATTATCGGCTCTCTTGAACTCGTAAAACCCGTAAAATTTTCTGGGGATTGCGAGGTTTGGCTGGCCGCGGATTCAAACGGGTATTTTGCAATATTAAAATCGGCGCCGGCCAACTCATGCGAAGCCGAAAAAATATTACTCTCGGCAAAAATCATAAAAAATATAAAATCTCCGGGATTAGCCGAAATACTGTCTTTCGGAATATCGGAGGCGGGAATCGCGTATGTCGCAACAAAATACGCAGCGCGTGGAACTCTTGCAAAATTTATCAAAAACAAGCGTCGGTTGACACAGGCGCAAACAGTAAAAATGCTCAGGGGAACGCTCGCAGGCCTCGCGGCTCTCCACGACTTAGGCATAGTCCACCGCGATGTAAAGCCCGACAATATTTTTATCTTGCAAGACGGCTCGGCGGTATTGGGGGATTTTGGCGCAGCAAAGTTCCCCAATATAGGCGAACCTTCCGGCGCGGTATTCGGAAGCGCGCCGTATATGTCGCCCGAGCAGGCAAAAGACTCAACCGATGTTTCGCCGGCATGCGATTTATTCTCGCTGGGCTGCGTGGCTTACGAATGCCTTACGGGAAAGCGCAGATATGCTCAAAAAAATTTTACTCAAACTCTAAAAGCAATACTCTCGGACCGCTCATCCGCCGAGCGCGAGCTCCAAAAAGCCTCCGGGCCTCCTATCCCCGCCATCGTCTCACAGATGATGCAGCATTGTCCGTCAGCCCGCCCTGCCTCCGCGCGCGAAGTTTTTGATAAAATTGCGATGCTTAGGGAAGAGCCTATTGAATAAATAAAAAATGCGGCTATTAAACCTGCGCACGCAACTTTTCGCACTGCCCGCCATATTTTTGCGCCGCTATAGATTTTAAAATATTATTTTTTAGCGCTTTTTTTTAATTTTTCTCAATTAAAAACGGCTGAGAACTAAAACCGATTGTTGGTCGAAGCCGCTTGATAGCTAAGCTGGAAACCTCGCCTTGTAAATTTTCCACCGCACAGATTTTTCCGCCGCGCGGTTCACCCAATCTTTCGGGCTTTCAGATTTTGCAATCGAAAATATTTCCGCATCGTCCATTCTGAATAAAATCGGAAGGGGCGCGAGCCCCG
>OKXB01002701.1_pt1 | contig 13567 bp, 4 predicted proteins | sample 1601731 | NCBI WGS metagenome assembly OKXB01 (sample SAMN04414077, study PRJEB24778) | human gut metagenome | material: faecal | host: Homo sapiens | reverse complement strand
TTTATCCCATACCGGAAGCACAGCACCACTTATAAGATGTACATTTTCTTGACGATATTCAGGCATTTCTTCAAGCCTCTTATTCCATAAAGCTTTAGCTGTTTCATTATCTATCTTATTCCAACGTTGGCTTACTTGTTGTTCGCTTAAATATACTGTCTTACCATATTCTTGTCCTTCTGCCTTAAAACGACTTACAACATTACCGTTGCTATCTGTTTTGTTTGCGATTTGAGTTATCGCTCTTACTCCTCCGTTTGCTTTGTTCTGATAAAAGCCTTTAAATCTTGGACTATCGCTTTGTATATCGCTAAATTCGTTCTTTTTTATTTTCTTATCTGCAACAAGAGAATAATACAAAGTTTCAGCACCGCTTAACTTATCTGTATGTACGGTTTTGGTTTCTTTGACCGATACTTTATCGGCTTTGTAGTTTTCCATACCTTTATCAAGTGTGCCGTTTTGTTCAGCCTCTGCCATTGCCATTTTCAACTGGCTGTCAAACTCATCAAAAACTTCGTTTTGCTCATCATATTCTAATGATAATATACGGTTAAGGAACTTGTTTATACTTGTCAAATCGTCAGAATTTTGATTAATCGAACCGTCCGAACTGTATACGTTAAGTCCTAATTTTGAAATAATTTCTTTTCCGTTGGTAATATCATTTATACCGCCCTTAGCCAATGCGGTAATATAACTTTTTAACACTGTTGCAGAAAAAGCATTTTCAAGGTTATCATCTTCCGAAAACATACCTTGACTGCCCGCTTGCCTTTGACCTTTCGTAAGCGAGCCTAATTGAGCAAGTCTTTTTGCTATGGTTGAGATAAAACGGCTTTGCCCTTTCAAATCGGTTGTTACAAGTTTGAATATAGGAGCCGATACTTGGTTACTTCTGTGTGAACGTCCAAAACCTTGTACCGCCGTTGACGCTTTCCAACCTGCTTCAAGCAAATAATGTACACGTTGTTGTTGATTTTTGGCTGCTTTACTTGCGTGGTAGCTCTTTCCTGTACCGCCTGCTTCTGAAAATATCATTATACGCTTTTTACCGTTTTGGAATGCTTCTACATCGGCACTTCTTGTGTTATTACTAAGTCTTTGCTGAACATTTTTTCCGTCAACATTAATTACTCGTGAACTTCTGCCGGTGTTTTCTGCAACTAAATCTGTTCCAAACGCATTGATAATCATATCTATAGGCGATGACGGTGCTTTCATACTACCTAATTGGTCTAACAATGTGTCACGCTTTCGGACCGCTTCTCTGTTTAATACAGGTTCGCCTTTACTGTTGTACACCGGTTTGCTTTTTACATTACCTTTTTCATCTTTATATTCCTCGTATTGTTGAACAGGGAATGATTTTTCAACGTATTCCATAAGCATCTGTTTAGGCGAAACATCATAATCATCAAGTGTTAATCCTTCTTCGTAAAGTCTTGCAAGTTCACGCTTACCTTGTGCTTCGTTTGTGCTTGTAAGTTGTATGATACACGATTTACCTTTAGCAAGCTGTTTTTCAATATCTTTAATAACACTCGGTGTTTGCATTGATACAAGAATTTGATTAAAAAATCTTTGGTTTGACGACCAAAACTTTCCATAGACTTGTCCTCGTGCAGTGCCGTCTGACGATTGATGTGTTTCTTTTAACGCTTCATTCAAATTCTGAAATACTATTTGCCACGCTTTTGCTACAGTATTGTACATTTTCTTTTGTTCTTTTGTTAATTTGTGGGTCAGTTTATCATATGTAACGTCTTCATAAGAAATGTTTCGTGACAGATAAACACCTTCCATTTTTAAATCCTGTGCAAGCATTTCCATTGCAGAGATACCGCCGCCTTTTATTTGAGATATAAACTCTTTTTCATTTGGAAAAGCGGTACCTTCGCCCCAAAGTCCCAATCTTGTAGCATATTGCAAATTCTCAACTTCTGTTGCTCCTGTGGCTGACATATAGATAACCTTGGCTTTTGGCAACAATTTTTGAAGCTCTATACCGGCTAAAGCTGTCTCACTTGGTTTGGCTTTACCTCTGTTTGTGACCTTTCCGCCTGCATTAGACATCATATGTGCCTCATCAAAAGCAATCACGCCGTCAAAGTCTTTTCCTAACCAACTAACGATTTTTTCAAAGTTTGAGTTTTCTTTATTCCACCCTTGCGACAGTTTATTGTATGTAAGATACAATATGGTATCATCCGACTTTAAACTGCTATCGGCTTTTTTACCGCCGTTGAATTCAACTACCATATCATTTCTGCCAAATACATCTTTAGTATAATCAAGGGTATCTTTTAATAAGTCGTGTCCTTTTGAAATCCAAACAGCCTTTTTTCTGCCTTGATTAAAATTATCAAGAATAATACCCGCCACTGTACGTCCTTTTCCAACACCTGTACCGTCACCGCAGAAAAATCCTCTTGTTTCGCCGTTCGGCAATGTTTGAGAGTGGCACTGCCCTGCTCTCGAAACAACTTCAAGTTGCGCACTTGACAAAGTACCTTCATCAATGAGTTTTTGGTCTATATGTGGTTTGTATGTTATATCCGGCGCTTTTACTGCACTCATTGCCGCACTTTCACTTAATTTTGCAGGGTGTGGCTTTGCATTTTTCACTTTTAAAGGTGCTACCTTGTATTCTTCAAAAACATTATCGGTCAGTTCTTTTTTCTTTAATCGTTGTACCCCGACACCGTTCTGTCTAAGTCCGCTATTCTTCTCGTTTCCACCATATCCAGATTGAACACTATGTTCCACACTATCAGATTTATCAGTTCCTCCAGTGTCTTGCAGCTCATCATTTCCTCTTGGTTTTCTTCGTCCGTCAAGTCGTCGTTCATCATCCAATTCATTTGGCTTATCGGCTCTTTGATTAACAGTGTTTCCACCACTTCCGTCATTTCGTAAAACTTTTGTCTCCGCATCTCTGTGCTTTGGTACTCTTCCCTTATTTGAGGATTGTTCAGTATCAATTCCGCTACTTGTGTCAGATACAGCGCCGCCTCCGACACTACCTTTTGTTCTTGTTGTAGCAATTTCTTCGCGTGTTGTTGTAGTGGCTCTTTGTTCATTTGCTGAATAGTCAAGTATTGGTCGCTCATTTCTTATACCTCCTAAAATGCTTTGTAAATCGTGCAAATCTTCGACATAATCGGTTATAGTATTCTTGGTTGCGCCGTTGTTGTCAATAACCATCATCTGAATGCCAAAATTTGTACCGTACTTATTAAAGTTCTTACCCGAAATACCTATGTTTGCAACAACGTTGTATTTCTTTTTTATGTCATTCCACCAATTTCTAAACGCAGGTGCATCATCAGCCATTGTTTTACCTGTTATAGCTACAAGTCTACCATTAGTTTTTAACATTTTAAGTGCTTCTTCTATGTGCTTTGCACCTATTTTAGCGCCTTTCATATTTCTTGTGGTTGACGACGAAAACGGGGGATTCATAACAACAACAGAAGGTTCAATATCTCCGCCTAATATATTGTTTATCTGTTCTGCGTCCTCACTGTAGAAATCATCAAACGGCATATTTTTAAGTATTGCCATTCTTCTTGGGTCAAGTTCGTTTACAATTACCTTTGCGCCGCTCTTTTTTGCAAATGTAGCAATACCTCCAATACCTGCCGACGGTTCAAGCATTATATCATTTGAATTGATATTAGCTGCATAGCTTGCTAAATATGCAAGCGTTGGAGGTGTAGAGAATTGCTGATAATTGTCCATTCCCTCTGTGCGTTTTGTTTGAGTTGGTATTTTATCGATTATTTCAAACATTTTATCAAGTGTAGGTTCTTCTTTCATATTTAAAATATATTGATTTATACCCAACTCCATTGCGTCATATGCGTCTTTGACTGTGAATGTATTATCGGCTAATGAGCCGTCATATATTTCGCCGGTTTTTTTGAATAACATATCGCTTGTGAATTTTTCACCTTTTTGCAATTTTTCTTCTACAAAATTTGCAACTTGTTGCGATTTTTCGTTTTCTTTACCTCCGTTTTTTTGATTATCTACTTTTGAAACCACTTTGTAATCGTGTGTTTGCTTAAAGTTTTCTATACCGCCGATATGTGAGAATGTCTGTTTGTTGTCACTCTTATCAAGATTTTCAAAACTCATATTTAAGCCTGTTTGTGTAACTTTCCATTGCTTGCCGTCATACTCGATTACATCGCCGATTTCTAAGTCTGGTTTTTCTTTAATTATATCACTTCCTGATTTCTTTTCAATACTGTTTTGCTTATCTGTCACTTCTTTTTCAGTATTTGCAGTGCCGCTTTCAAACGGAGCGTTCATTGCCGAATTTTCATTCAACCACATTCCATAGTCGTACATAGTTTTACTTATGTCAAGGCTGGTGTTTTTGCTTGTTCTTATTGCATAATAATCATTAAAGCATTTGTTAGGTAATACAGTTTCATCGCCAGTAAGATAATAGTATAATTCACTGTCTATCGCTTTAATATTTTCTCCACCTTGCTTGTCTTGCTTTAAGTCGCGTGCTTCTTTTACTAAAGTAAAAGAGTTAATTCCCTTTTTGTTGTACTCAGCTTTGTTGAGTTTGTAAGATTGTTCAACTAAGTCTTGAAAACGCACATAAGACGTTTTAGTTATATTGTTGCTCGCATATTTTTTCTTAACTTCTCTACTTTTTTCAAGTTCTCTGCCGTCAGCAACGCTTTTTTCTATAAGTTCTGCATTAGTTGTCGAACCGTATTCTTCAGTAACTGTACGCTTTGTAAGTTCTTTTATGGCATTACTTTTCTTTAACGGCGTCATATTTTCAGTATATTTTTCAAGATTATCGACTTCGTCAACGTGGCTCACATTATTACTTTCCGAAACCTTTTTTATATGCTCATTTTGTTCATCAATCACTTGAGCGTTTTCGTTTTTATGCTCATTTTGTTCATCAAATGTTTTATCGTTTTCGACTTTTACCTCTGTCGTTTCTTTTAAATCGCCTGTTGTTCCGAAGAAATTGTTAAACACATCAAAAACTTGTTCTGTCGGTTCAGCTTTGAAAATAAAACCAGGTATCGATTTACCATCGGGTGTTTTTGCGTATCTTGAATAATAGCCGCCTACTGCTTTTACTTTTGCATTTAGCTTTTTATATTCATCTGCTGAAATTCTCTCTTTTAAGCCTATAATCCATAAATCCTCGCCTGTTTTGGTATGCTTTGTTTGTGTGAGGTTACATTTATCTTTCAAATTTAATGTATCATTTTCTGTATCTCGGCGTACACTACTATTGACAACATCACTATCTTGTGATACAATATTGTTAGTAGAGGATTTATCGTTAATAGTTGCCAACCACTTATACAGTTGGGGATTCACTTGCGATAAATCCTCTTTTTTGTATTTTATGTTTACACCTTCACCGGAAATCAAGTTTTTAGTATAGTTATCATTGGAACTGAACATTGTTACAACAACATTGTAATCTTCGTTTTTTCCACCAATATCTTTCGTGCTGTTAAGCTCAACGGATATTATGCCATTATTTCCTTTTTTTGTTTTGACTGTTGTGAACAAGTTTAGTTTACCATTTGCAAGCTGTATAATTGCGTCGGGATTTTGTAGAAAATCAGGTAATTTTTTTGCGATTTCCACACCTAAATTGTGATAATGCCCCTCAAAAACACCGTTTTTTCTAACTGCAAGATATAACTTGGTATAATTGATTATCACTTTCAGATCTCTTGCACCTTTAACATTGTCAAGAATGACGTTAGGGGTATTTTTTAATATCTCGACCGCAACTCTATTATCTGCGAGTTCTTTTGCTGTTTCATCAGATACAGAAAGAATATTATCCACAGTATCATTGTAATCTTCAAGTAATTGACCTACAGGAAGTGTATCATTTGTTTTGATATCGGATTTAGGTATTTCTATTGTGGAATTGTCTTTTTGAGTTGCATTTTCCACCGGCGCTGCAAGGGGATTGGCACTGACCATTTCTTTAGCAGAATTTTCTTTAACTTGCAAATTACTCTTTATTGTATTTAATGCGTTTATAAATTGCGATATTTCGCCCCCTGTCTTTGTTATCCCATCATTGTCGTTATGCAAATAAATCGAATATCCGCTTGTTTCGTTTTCTGCTTGTTTCATAAATTCGATAGCGCTATTTTGATTAGGAAGAATTGCTACCGCATTGCCTGTCGGTAAATACGAAACAATATTATTACCGTTTGAATTTTGATGTGTACCAAAATGACCGTATGTAATTCCGTTTCTTGTTCCGTACTCTCCGCTTTTTTGTTTTACCGTAAAGTCACTTTCGCTTAGCTCATCAGAATAACCATCATCCCTTTCAATGATATATCCTATATTTTGCTCATTTTCGGTTATCGGAGCAAATGTTACGTTGTTATTTGGATTTTCACTTATATTAAGTGAAGAATAATCGCCGTTTTCCACGTCTTGCACTTGTGCATTTAAAACTTCGTTTGCGCCATATACATTGTTATGTAGATTGGTGTTTTTCTTTATTCCCTCTCTTAAAATATCTTTGAAATTTCTGACTACGGTTTGAAATTCTCTGTTTCCGTCAAGTACGCTGTTTCCGGTAAGAGTTTTATTTACAAGTTCGTCGGCAAGGTTATCTGTTTCTTGTGATAAAACTGTGTAACTACGTCCGCTTTTCTCTGACATAGCTTGTACAAAATCATTCGCATAGTTGCTTACATAGTTTCTGTCAAAAAGATTATCATTGCTTGACATAAATCTTGTATTTGCCTCTTGTATACCTGTTGCACTTTCAGATACATTTAAGCCGACTTTATTCATTGCATTATGTACTTCATCTGTAACTCGATTTACAGACGGTTGTACACCGTTTTCTTGTGTGTCGTTAAATGCAGTGTCAGTTGTAGTTGGTGTATCTGCGCTATTAACGCTGTCTGCTGTATCATTAATAATTGAATTATCGGTGTTAATTTCGGAAGCTGATACATCATTCTGTTGTTTTTGATTTTCATTAAACTGTTGTACTTGATTAAGCTTGTTTTCGTCAGCTTGGTTTAGTATAAATTTGAATTGTTTTACTGCATAATCAAAAGCACTGTTACCGTCAAGTTTACTTTCCCCTGTAAGTATCTTTTGAGTTAATTCATCAGCAATATTGTTGTCAAGAAAATCACGATTCGGATAATTGTCACTCTTTTGAGCAACCTCAACGAAACTATTCGCGTATCGTCTGACAAAATCCTTATTATACCCTTGCGGATTGTTTTCTGCGACAACATCAGCTTTGCTTACGCTGTCTTGAACTTCTTTCGGTAACTTATCTGTTTTTTGTACTTCAACATCATTTGTCTTGACGCTTATAGGTGTTTGTTCTTGAACGGTTTGTATCGGTTCTACTTCTGATGTTTTCGGTACATTTTGTATCGAATTTTTGTTTTGTGGCGTTGAATTTGTATTATTTATGTTTGTAAGCTCTTTTGTGATATTGTCCACATTCCCTACATTTGATGTTTTCGATATTTTTTCTACATCATAAGGAATTGAATCAGCTCTGTCGTAAAATTCTTTTGCTCTGCTTTTGATAGTCCTTAAGTCCTCTTGCATACTTCTTACACGAGCGTCCTCACCAACAAAACGAGCTTTTTCTAATACAGTATCTTTAACTGGTGCATTTCCTTTGCCGGTTAAGTATTCTGTAACAGTATCTGACGGAGCATTATTTTTTAGTTTAAAACCTTCTCCGTCAAGATACTTAATCATTGAATCGGAGTAATCCATAACATTTTTAGCAAATTGTTTAACACTTTCTACGTCGTTTGTACTTGCTGAATTCATCATACCTTCGTAATCTTTCATCATCTTATCGTTTACAACGTCTAAAGCCTCTTTACTTGATTGCTTGATTTTACCCATATTTATAGCTGATGTAATTGTTGCAAAAGCAAAGGTCACAGCCATATTCTTAGCGACGTCTTTAGCTGTAGGTCTTTCTTCTTTAGGGTGCAAAAAATATGTAGCAGCACTGTCTGCACCGGCAAATGACGCGCCCGCAACCCCGTTTCTTATCATTTCAGGTATAAATTTATGTTGCAATTTCGTTTTAAACAAGATATTTTCGGCAAAATCTTCAACAGTGGAACTTGTCGCACCGCCTACGGCTCCTCCTACAACGCCTATAGCGGTTTCTTTTGCTATATCTTTTGCTTTTTTTCCGTCAGTGGTTGCTTCTGTTCCTTGTTGTAGTCCAAAAACAATGCCGTTTTTTATTGCGCCTTGAACCCAAGTAGGTGTTTTCGTCAACCACTTTACACCTTTCAAAGCACCTCCAACAGCTTCACCTAATCCTATTAATGAAGCCGTAGAACCTGCTAAATCTCCGACGGTACTTGCTATTGGGTGTTCTTCTGATGATTTTGCATTTGCTTGTTTTTCACTTACGTAATCGTTGACATTAAGCCCTGCTTCTTTATATTTTTTTTGTGACTTTAAATTATCAATCGCACTTCTTCCGCCCAAAGTCGCACCGTCCATTAAACTTGTTATAAATGTATCCGGTGCATTTCCACCTTCTTTTGCTATGTTTTTTCTTTGATTATTTAATGCAAGTTGCTCTAATGTTTCTTTATCTTTTTTTACTTCTTTGCTAACGCCTTTTTCATTAGGAAGCCAGTCATAACCTGCTTCTAAAGGGTCGTTATGTGGAATACGGTTAAAATTATGTTCTTCTGCCCACTTTGAAAAATCATCATAAGAAAAATTATTCGGGTCAATACCGTATTTGTTGTATGTAGCGTTTAGCCTATGTTGTTCTTCCTCTTGGTGTTTTTGTTTTGCCTCTTGGTATTTCGGCATTGTTTCAAAAGTAGATTTACTTGTTTCTTCGAAAAGATTATTGCCCTTTTCTTTGTGCCGTGTTTTGCTTTTTTGTTCAGAGGGTACACTTTTTGGTGTGTACCCTCTTTTAACTAAAATATCCTGCAATGATTTCAAATTACTTTTTAAATCGGTATTTTCTCTTACTGTTGATGCAGATTTATTATATCCTCTTTGTGACATAATATTTTGTAATGATTTTAATTTCTCTTGCATATTACTCATATTTTAAGCTCCTCTTTGGTTGTAATTATTTTATTAAAGAACCTGCATTATAAATATCATCATCGGTTAGACCCACTGAATGGAGTAAATCTATACGTTGTTCATCTGTAAGACCGTCCGTATTAGCTGTATTCATCGTCAAAACTTTCTTATAATTGTCCGGAATTGCAGGATTGATTTTGTATGTACCATCAGCATTGACTATAAACATATCTTTTTTTCCCATTTCTTGTGCTGCGTTGTTGTTTCTCTGTATCCAACTGTTAAAGAATTCTTTTGTTATTCCATCCACTTGACTACCGTTTTTTGACGATTTAGAAGAATTAGACGAAGAGGCTGTATTTCCACCTAACGCACCATCCGTCTGTTTGTATGCATTTACAGTGTTATTTATTTCTGACGTTTTTTCAGCTATCGTATTCTTCGATGCATTGTTTGCAACAGCCATTTCATTCTTGGCACTTGCGTCATTAACACGAATTGTATTATCGGCTTGATTATTGTTAATACGGATTGTATTGTCAGCCTCAATGCCCGGCATTCTTTCTTCGTGGTCGTAACCCATTTGTGCAATATCCTTGCTGTTTTTAAGTTCTGCGTCAAACTGTCTTGCGTCCTCTGTTTGCGTATTCGGAACACCGTAATCACCGTCATCATATTGACCGTATTTACTGTAGTTGTTCCAAATTTTTACGCCCCTTGCAACTCTCGCCGCCTGTGCTGTCTGCGTATCGCCTCTTGCGATAGCTTGTTCGATTACCTTTTTATAGTCAATATCTTCTATCGGATTGCCGTTATCATCAAAGAATGGATTTGAAGAATATAGCATACCCTTAGGAATTTGACCTGTAACTTGTGCTGTTGTTGCGTCACGTGATACTTTACCGTTAAGTACAGTTTCATTTCTTTGTACTTCGTTATTCTTTGCTGTTTCGTCTCTATTGAACGCATTATCGATTTGAACACCCATATCGGATAGGATTTTTCGTGCCTGTTCAATTTTTTGTGTTGAGTTCGCCGCATTTTGTACCTTTGCATTATACGCGTCCAATACATTCTGTTGTGCCTGTGAATATAGCGCCGCTTGTTGTCGCATTGCGTTTGCGGCGCTGTAACTGTCAACATTACCGCCGTTTGAGGCTGTACCTAAGGCGAGTTGATTGTTTCTGCCCTGTATAGCCGATAGATTATACTTTCCGAGTATTGCTTTTGCCTCGTCGGTAGAGAATGGATTTGTTTTAACCATATCCATATAATCTTTATAGTCTTGTCCGTATGTTTTCATCAAGTTATTATAATGGTCGAATAGATTACTTTGCTGTTGACCTACAAGGCTTGATGTGGTTTGACTTTTGCCTGTGTCTTGAACATAGTTTTTAAAAGCATTATCAAGCGTACTGTTATCCCAATAAGATACCCCATTTGAACCTACTGCCGACGGCTTGCCTATGTTTTTACCGCCTAAACTAACCTCACCTGTCGTATCGTTATATTGAAGTGCATTGTCTATATCGCTTTGACTTAAACCGTACTTTGAGCCTAAGCCGTAAAAATACGGTCTAATTGCACTTTTACCGCTCTGTGCAAAGTAGTCATTAACATACTTCTTTGACGCGTCATATCCACTGTTATAAAGCGTGTCGGCAAGCTTTGTGTCGCCATTTTCACGCATTTGTCCGTAATAGTTTTGTGCCTCGTTTGCTATTTGTGCCGTTTTCTTTGTATCGCCCTCTGCATTTGCATTAAGCCAATTACCTTTTAGCCGTAATATTGTATTTACGGCGTCTTGCGTATTATATGCCATTCGTTTTACCCCCTTATGCTATTCTTCTTGCACCGACATAGTCGCTACGTCCTGATAAATTGCTGATTTTAACGACATCACCTGTCTTTGGTGCTTGTATGTACTGTCCGTTACCTATATAAATTCCGACGTGTCCCGGAGCTGACGCACTACCGCCCGAACCTCTGAAAAATACAAGGTCGCCCTCTTGCAAGTTATTCTTGCTTACGGCTTGTCCTACATTTATTTGGTCGTATGTTGTTCGTGGTATATCAATACCGCTTGCTTTCGCCGCAAGTTGTACAAGACCGCTACAATCAACACCACTTGACGAAGTACCGCCGTATACATACGGTGTTCCCAAATACTGCTTTGCCGCCGCAACAATCTGCCGTCCTTTGGAAGAACCGCCTGACGAAGTGTTTGAATTGTTCGCATAGCTCAATCTGTTTAGATAACTTCTTGATGAATTACTTGATGAATTACTTGTATTTGAACCGCTTACACCCTTAGCTGTGTTGTATAGTTTTCCCATAATAGAACTTACCTGTGTCGCCCAACTGCTATCTATTGCTCCGCCGTCTGTGTATGCATACCCCATTCCTTTCGGATTGTTACCTGTACCTGCTGAATTAATTGACTTTGCACCATACCCATTGTAGTATGTTTTCATAAATTCAGTCGCAAATTGAGTAGCACCTTGTGACATCTGACCGTATCTATGGGCGTTGCCCTCAGGATTAACATTTGTAGCACCGTAACCCCAAATATTATTGGTTTTCTTGGCTATGTTTGAAGTACCCCAACCGCTTTCCAAAGCTCCGATACCGAGTATTGCCAAAGCGCTCATACCTGTTGTTTTTTGAGCATTGTATATACCCTCTGCGTCACTTGTTGATATGACTGAACTGCGATTAAAGTGCTTTTTAATGATTTCAGCTATTTGTGCTGTTGATAGTTTCGGAAGTTGTGTTGCTACATCAAGACTTCCAAGCGACGAACTGTCAAGATTTCCGTTAAAACCAACATTATCATCACCGTTTGAATTAATAGTACCACTGCTAAGAGCGGTACTATTTTCATTTTGAGTAGAATTTGATGAATTTGACATTGTGTTTGTTGGTTGAATACCTGTTGCTTGTGTTATCCATTCTCTAACCTTATCGCTTGTCGCACTGCTGTTTACAATCGGCTTATAATCAGCCATTTTATTTATAACCTGTCCGTCTCTTTTGCTGATGAACGGATTAAAGGAATTTATGTTCGGTGCCGTTGTCGTATTTTGCTTTCCGTACAATGTATCAATTTTGTTTTTTAATTGATTACTCTGTTGTTGTGAATCGAAATTAAAAAGGCTGTTTACCTTATTTCTTATTGTATCTGTCAAACCCATAGTCATTTACTCCTTATCAAATCTTGATTTTCATAAGTCCTGCAACAAATTTAACTGCACGATATACAACAACACATACCCACAATTTTGTATTGTTTAGGTTAAGGTGCGCGTCGTCTGCGCCTGATACAATACCGTTATCCAAACACCACTGAACAGGCTTATGCGCCCATTCAGGCATATTACTGTCAATGCAATCGTAAATCATTTCTGATTTATCTGCCTTTTTCTTGTCCAACTCATTAATTTTGCTAAGTAGTTCCTCATATTGTGTCATATTTAATTCCTCCTTGTTTGTTTTATCCTTTGTCACTTGTCCTGTAATTCCTTTAAAAATCGCCTTCGCAAACTCTGTCGCACCGATTTTCTTGTATTTATTTGCATCCTCTGTATCTACAAAACACACTTCAACAAGCATAGCTTTCGCGTCACTGTGATGTACCACATACAGCTTAGAGCCGTCTTTAATACCTCTGTTTTTAAAACCCAATTCGCTTATCGCTTTGCAAGTATTTGTTGCCTCATCAAACTTTTTGCCGCCGTAAGTCCACACCTCTGTACCTTGCCCACCGCCACTGTTAAAGTGAATTGATACAAACAAGTCAAGTGACTGTGAATTTGCCATATCAACTATCTGTCTTAGATTTGAACTTACTGTCGGTGCATAATCATTTGTGCAGTCGTGTACTGTATGCCCTGCCTTTTTTAGTAAATCTTCAAGTGCATAGCCGACTTTCCGTGCCTCTACGCTCTCATCTATGTAGCCGACTGCCCCACAACCAACTGTACCGCTGACGGTATGTCCACAGTTAATTCCAATTCTCATATTTCCTACACCTCTTTCAATTCAATATCTTCCATTACTGCTCGCGCCTCTAAAATTGCCAAATAGTCAGCCATTGCGTTTAGTTGCATGTTATATGTACTGCGTGGACACGTCGGGGAAAATTTTAGTTTTCCCCTGTCCCATTCCTCCAACATTTTCTTTAATCCTTTGAACCTATTGGCTAATTGATAATAATCCGCCTTGAAACGTTCCTTATAATCTGCACTATTCATCAGTGCAACGGTATCTTGTAACGTCATATTTTATTCCCCCTTTTCGTTATTCACTTCCGGCAATCCCGTCGCAACTGATGTCAACAACGACAGTACGCCTGCTAATGCCGCCGCTGACGCAACCATTACCCAGTTGACGTCACCCAGTACGGCGGCCGTACCGATTGTCGCAATCGCTGTCTGTGCTACTGTTTTTATTGCACGAATACCCGCGCATTTTAGCCATTCTT
>OKXB01002697.1_pt1 | contig 13589 bp, 12 predicted proteins | sample 1601731 | NCBI WGS metagenome assembly OKXB01 (sample SAMN04414077, study PRJEB24778) | human gut metagenome | material: faecal | host: Homo sapiens | reverse complement strand
CGCCGCGAAATCGGCCACGGCGCACTGGCAGAACGCGCTTTGCTGCCGGTAATTCCTTCCGAAGAAGAATTCCCGTATGCAATCCGCCTGGTTTCCGAAACTCTGGAATCCAACGGTTCTTCCTCCATGGGCAGTGTTTGCGCAAGCACCCTTTCCCTTATGGATGCAGGCGTTCCTATTAAAGCACCGGTTGCCGGCGTAGCAATGGGCCTTGTAAAAGACGGCGATTATTTCACCATTCTTACCGATATTCAGGGCCTTGAAGATGCTCTCGGCGATATGGACTTTAAAGTTGCCGGTACTAAAAACGGCATTACCGCCATTCAGATGGATATTAAGATTGACGGCATCAACAAGGAAATTTTCAAACAGGCTCTGGCACAGGCTAAACGCGGCCGCGAACACATCATGGGCATTATGCTTGACTGCATCTCTGAACCGCGCAAAGAACTGTCCAAATACGCTCCGAAAATTACCACCATTCATGTTGACCCCGAAAAAATCAGCAAAATTATTGGCCCCGGCGGTAAAACCATCAAAAAGATTGTTGAAGAAACCGGCGCCAAAATTGATATTGAAGAAGATGGCCGCGTATATATTGCCGCAGTTAACAGCGAAGAAGCTGCAAAAGCTATCGATATGATTAACGGCATTACCGCCGAAGCGGAAGTCGGCAAGGTTTACACCGGCAAAGTTACCCGCCTGATGGCATTTGGTGCTTTTGTTGAAATTCTGCCGGGCAAAGAAGGCCTGGTTCATATTTCCCAGCTTTCTACCGAGCGCGTAAATAAAGTTGAAGATGTTGTTTCCGTAGGCGATGAAATCGTTGTAAAGGTTACGGAAATTGACCAGAAGGGCCGCATTAACCTGTCCCGCAAAGCAGTGCTGGCAGGCGGCTTAAGCAAATAATTTAAGTAAAAACTAAATCCCGCTGAATTATTTTCGGCGGGATTTTTTATAATGAGGTGTACTATGAAATTACGTGGTTTTGAAAAAATTACTTCCTTTAAAGAAGTTGATTTCCCCATGCCGGAACGCAAAACAAAAATGGCGGCGGGGTACGATATCTGCCTGCCGCAGGATGTTACGATTAAGGCGCATACTCTGCAAATGGTGCCGACAGGCGTGAAAGCCTATATGCAGGACGACGAGTTTTTGGGCGTGCATATCCGCAGCAGTATGGCGGTAAAAAAAGGGCTGGCGCTGGTGAATAACGTTGGCATTATTGACGCCGACTATTACAACAACGAGGACAATGAAGGGCACATTATGCTGGGGCTGTATAACACGACGGACAGCGATGTAACCCTGGCAAAGGGCGAGCGCGTGGCACAGGGCATTTTTTACAAATACCTTACCGCCGATGGCGACAGTGCCGATGCAACCCGCAGCGGCGGCTTTGGAAGCACGGGCGAGAAATAAATTGTACCCTTAAAAATTAAATAATACTAAAATTTAAATTACAGGTTTTAAAAGACTGCTTGTAAGTGCAAACGCGCTTGCAGGCAGTCTTTTTTTGCGTAAAAACGGAGTTAAGTTAAAGGCCAATAGTAGAAATTTTATTTTAAAAGTGATATAATACATAATAATTGATTGTAAAATAAAGTTATAGATAAGTTTTAAATAAAAACTGGAATAGGGGATAAAATTGCGAAAATATTTACTGCCGATGTTTCTGGCATCATTGGATATAATCAGTGTTATTTTAGCTGCGTTTATAAGTATATACCTGCGTTTTGACAGCGATAAAATACCGGCTAATTATCTTTCCTTGCTCATATCATACATGCCGTTAACTGTTGTTATTTACCTCATATCGTTCTATCTATTTAAACTTTACGGCAGAATCTGGCGCTATGCCAGCGCAACAGAACTTATAGCAATTGTTATGGCGAATATCGCCGCCAGTACCGCATGGTATTTTATATCGCTTTATATCGGGGCCGTATTGCCGCGTTCATTATATGTATTTACAGGATTGCTGTTAATATTTTTTATTGGCGGCAGCCGCTTGTTGTTAAGGTTTTACAGTTACGTAATGAATAAGCCTAAATACAGGCAAATACAGCGTAAAAAGAATAAAGTGCTTATTATCGGGGCCGGTGATGCCGGAGCAATGCTTTTGCGTGAAATAGAACGTTACCATATAGCGAACAGGCAGGTAGTAGGATTCATAGATGACGATAAAAATAAAACAGGCAAAATTTTACTTGGCGTTAAAGTACTGGGGACACGTAATGAGCTTGTAAAAATTGCTTCCGAAAAAGGCATAGATGAAATAATAATTGCCATGCCATCTGTAAAAGGCAAAGAAATAAAAGCAATAATCAGCATCTGCAAAGAAACAAACTGCAAACTTACAATTTTACCGGGACTCTATGAGATTATTGAAGGTAAAGTAAGCATAAGCCAGCTGCGCCCGGTAGATATAGAAGACCTTTTAGGCAGAGATCCGGTAAAACTTGATACTACAGCCGTAAAAGAATATCTTGCAGGCAAAATAGTATTAATTACCGGCGCGGGCGGCAGTATTGGCAGTGAGATAGTACGGCAGGTAGCAAAAATGCAGCCTAAAAAGCTATTGCTTTTAGGTAAAGGTGAAAACAGTATTTATGAAATAAGCCAGGAACTGAAAATAAACAGCCCGGAAGTAAAAACAGTGCCAATAATTGCCGATATACGCGATAAAGAACGTATAAAAGCCATAATGGACTACTTTGAACCGCAGGTAGTGTTCCATGCAGCAGCACATAAACACGTACCGTTAATGGAATACCAGCCTGCTGAAGCAGTGCGCAACAATATATTAGGCACTAAAGTAGTAGCAGACGAAGCAGCGGCACACAATGTAGAAACCTTTGTAATGATATCTACCGATAAGGCAGTAAACCCAACAAGCGTAATGGGCTGTACAAAACGAGTTGCTGAAATGTATGTGCAAAGCATGAACAAAAACAGCGGCACAAGGTTTGTAGCAGTACGTTTTGGCAACGTTCTCGGCAGCCGCGGCAGCGTAATACCGCTGTTTAAAAAGCAGATAGCAAAAGGCGGTCCGGTAACGGTAACACATCCGGATATGAAACGTTACTTCATGACAATACCTGAAGCAAGCCAGCTGGTATTACAAGCCGGGGCTATGGCAAAAGGCGGGGAAGTATTCGTGCTTGACATGGGTGAACCGGTAAGGATATACGACCTTGCCAAAGACCTCATAACGCTTTCAGGTTTAATACCTGATAAAGACATAGAAATAAAAATAACCGGTTTAAGGCCGGGAGAAAAGCTGTTTGAAGAACTGCTGAGCGCAGAAGACGGTACAGAAAAAACAACGCATAAAAAAATCTTTACGGCAAGGATAAAAGAAATAGACAAAGCCGGACTTGACAAAGAAATAAGCAAAATACTTGAAATAACAGACGGTGAAGAAGTAGTAGCAGCACTGCAAAAAATAGTACCTACTTATACGCCAAACAGGGAAAATATTTAAAGAAAACAAAGGAGATAATTAAAATGCCAATAGAAAGATTATATCTTTCTTCACCAACTATGCACGGCGAAGAACAAATATATGTAAAAGAAGCCTTTGATACAAACTGGGTAGCACCTTTAGGGAAAAACGTAGATGAATTTGAAAAAAGCATTGCTGAATACGTTGGTGTAAAAGAAGCTGCTGCACTTAATTCCGGTACGGCAGCTTTACATATGGCAATAAAACTGGCAGGCGTGCATCGTGGCGACATTGTTTTATGCAGCGATTTAACCTTTGCTGCGACAGTAAACCCGGTAAGCTACGAAGGCGGCATACAGGTATTTATCGACAGCGAAAAAGAAACATGGAATATGGACCCGAAAGCATTAGAAATAGGGCTAAGAAAATATAACGCTAAAGCTGTTATTGTTGCAAACCTTTATGGTACGCCGGCCAAACTTGATGAGATACGGGAGCTTTGTCAAAAATATAAAGTTACCTTAATAGAAGATGCAGCCGAAAGCCTTGGCGCAACTTATAAAGGTATACAAACAGGAACATTCGGTAAATACTCTGCCCTTTCTTTTAATGGCAATAAAATAATAACAACCTCCGGCGGCGGCATGTTTTTAAGTAGTGACGCAGAAGCCGTAAAAAAAGTACGATTTTGGTCAACACAGGCAAGGGAAAACTGCCCGTGGTATGAGCATAAAGAAATAGGGTATAACTACCGCATGAGCAACATAGTTGCAGGCATAGGGCGAGGACAGATGCTTCATTTGGATGAACACATTGCGCAGAAAAAAGCAATCTATATGCGTTATAAAGAAGCGTTTAAAGATTTGCCTGTACAAATGAACCCGTATTTATCGTGCAGTGAACCTAACTACTGGCTTAGCTGTTTAACGATAAATGAAGGAGAAAAAGTAACGCCAGAAGATATACGCTTAGCACTTGCAAAAGAAAATATAGAATCACGTCCAATATGGAAGCCGATGCATATGCAGCCTGTATATAAAAACAATGATTTTATAATGACGGAAAATAGGCCGGTAAGTGAAGATATTTTTGCAAGAGGGATTTGCTTGCCGAGTGATAACAAGATGACGGAACAACAACAGGATATAGTTATAGAGATTGTTAAGGAATTATTATGTGGATTTTAAAATTTGCATATAAAAAATTTGTTGGTAAAGAACCACCTTATTATTATGATTATTCACTGAGAACAATAATAACAAAACCTATAAGAAAGTTTTTTACAAATGTTGTTATTGCAAATTGTCCATTTAATAATTTACGAGTAATTCTTTATAGATTTTGTGGATTTAATATCGGTAAAAATACATTTATTGGAATGAAATGTTATTTAGATGATATGTGCTATGACAATATAAAAATAGGTAATAATGTCGTAATTTCTTATGGGGTATATTTTGCTTGCCATGGAAAAAATCAAAGACATCTGCCAATAATTATCGGAGATGGAGCGTATATTGGGATGAGAAGCAGCATTATAAGTAATAATGCTGACCATAGTAAAAATGACGTAATTATTGGAGAAAATAGTATTGTTGGTGCTTGCAGTTTGGTAAACAGAAATGTCCCCCCCGGTTGTACTTGCGCTGGAATTCCTATAAAAATAAAAAATGTAAAATAGGGAAGTTTATAAATGTACCAAAAATATTTTAAACGTTTATTTGATATAGTTGCTTCGATTTGCGCATTGCTTATTTTAGCGCCAGTTTTGTTATATATTGCATATTTAATAAAAATTAAATTGGGTTCACCAGTGATTTTTACACAAATTCGTCCTGGGAAAAATTGTAAATTATTTAAAATGTATAAATTTCGTAGCATGACGAATGAGGTAGACGAGAACGGTAATTTACTTCCGGATGAGATGCGCTTAAATGAATTTGGCAAAAAATTACGTTCTACATCTTTAGATGAACTTCCGGAATTATTGAACATTTTAAAAGGTGATATGAGTATTGTAGGTCCAAGGCCGCAACTTGTTAGGGATATGGTGTTTTTTACTAAAGAAGAAATGAACCGTCAAAGTGTTTATCCTGGTTTAACAGGTCTGGCTCAAATTAATGGGAGAAACAATATTTCTTGGGAAGAAAAGTTTAAATTTGATTTACAATACATCAAAAATATATCTTTTTTGTATGATATGAAAATAATTTATAGGACTATATTTAAGGTAACGGGACAAGAAGATATAAATACAGAAGGTATGGAAACAGCGGAAGATTTAGGCGATTATCTTTTAAGAACAAAGAAGATATTTTTAGAAGAATATGAAATTAAAATGAGTATAGCTAGAAAAATAATTTGTAATTATGGTGAAAAATATGAGTAATTTAGTTTCAATTATTATGCCATCTTATAATACGGAGAATTTTATTGGCGAATCGATTAATAGTGTACTTAACCAAACGTATAAAAATTGGGAACTAATAATAGTAGATGATGCTTCTACAGATAGTACAGATAAAGTTGTAGAAAATTTTTTAAATGATAGACGCATTCATTATATAAAAAACAAAGAAAACTATGGTGCTGCATTATCCAGAAATTTTGCTATAAAACAAGCAAAAGGCAAGTGGATTGCTTTTTTAGATAGCGATGATATATGGAAGCCTCAAAAGTTAGAAAGACAAATTAATTTCATGGTAAAAAATAAATATTATTTTTCATATACGAATTATATAGAAATTGATGAGAACTCAAAAATTACTGGAAAAATGATTACAGGTCCCAACAAAATTACAAAAACAGGTATGTATAATTATTGCTGGCCTGGATGTTTAACAGTAATGTATAATGCTGAAAAAGTAGGAATGATTCAAATTCCTGATATAAAAAAAAATAATGATTATGCAATGTGGCTTAAAATTGCCGAAAAAGAAAATTGTTATCTTCTAAATGAAATTTTAGCAAAATATAGAAAAAGAAGTGGTTCTATTTCTAATAAAAGTTATTTTAAATTAATAAAATGGCATTATATATTGTTTCGAAATAATTTAAATAAAAGTATAATTGAATCATTTATTTTAACTATTAGAAATATAATTTTTGGCGTTTATAAGAAAATATTTTTTGTAAAAATTTTTGATAGGTGATCTTATGAAAATAGCAATAGCAGGAACAGGATATGTTGGATTAAGCAACGCCATACTTTTGGCACAGCACAATGAAGTAATAGCGGTGGATATAGTTCCGGAAAAGGTCGAACTTATAAATAATAAAATATCGCCAATAGCTGATAAAGAAATTGAAGAATATCTTAAAAACAAAGAACTTAATTTAACAGCAACCACTGACGCTGAAAAAGCATATAGCAATGCAGAGTATATAGTTATTTCAACACCTACTAATTATGACCCTGATAAAAACTATTTTGATACATCTTCCATAGAAGCTGTACTGGATATTATTGTAAAAGTAAATAACGAAGTAACCGTAATAATAAAATCAACTGTTCCAGTTGGTTATACAGAATGTATTTGCAAAAAATATTCTGCAATTAAAAATATATTATTTACGCCGGAATTTTTACGTGAAGGAAAAGCTTTATACGATAATCTTTATCCTTCAAGAATTATAGTAGGCTTACCTAAAAATTGCACAGATGAACTGTGTATAAAAGCAGAAAAATTTGTAGAAATGCTAAAAAAAGGTGCAAGAAAACAAGATATTGCAACCTTGTATGTTCACACAACGGAAGCAGAAGCAATTAAACTTTTTGCAAATACATACCTTGCAATGCGTGTAGCTTTTTTTAATGAACTTGATACCTACGCCGATATTAAAGGCTTAAATACAGAACAAATAATAAAAGGTGTCTGCCTTGACCCAAGAATAGGAGATTTTTATAATAATCCGTCTTTTGGATATGGCGGTTATTGCCTGCCGAAAGATACTAAGCAGCTTTTAGCCAACTATGAAGATGTACCGAATAATATTATAACGGCAATCGTGGAAGCTAACAAGACGAGGAAAGATTTTATAGCTGCTGAAATAATGGCTAAGCATCCGAAAGTAGTTGGTATTTACCGTCTTACTATGAAGCACGACAGTGATAATTTCAGACATTCATCAATACAAGGAATAATGAAACGCTTAAAAGCAAAAGGCATAGAAATTATTATTTATGAACCTGCATTAAAAGAAGAAGTTTTCTTTGGCTCTAAAGTAGAAAGAAATTTTGAAAAATTTAAAGCGAGTAGCGATGTAATAGTAGCTAATAGAATTGCTGAAGAATTGTTCAACGTTAAAGATAAGGTTTATACGAAAGATTTGTTTTTCAGGGATTGATATTTTATGCTATATAGTTTAATTTCATTAATTATTATTCTTAATATTATATTTACTAAATTATTCTCTAATATTGTTTGCTTGCCTAGATTAATGTTGAGCTATTGGACTGCAAATATTTTAATGGGTTTAATATTTATTAAAAATTATGAATGGAAATATTGGGGGTTGCTATTCATTATTTTATTATGTGGAGTATGTGGAGTTGGTTTTTACTTAACAAAATATTTATTAAATAAATATAATAACAATATGACAATTACTAACGATTTTGGTATAGCATGTTATAAATATGATGGAATTAGAAATTTGTTAAAAATTAGTATTTTTTTGGGAATTTTATATAGTTGTGTAAATCTTTATTTTTTAAATATTTCTTTTGAAGAACTTTTTTCATATAAAACACTATTGTTAATTAATGAAAAAAATGCGTTTTTGAGATACCACAATCTTGAATATAAAAATACATTATATCAAATTTTGCTGATTTTTGTTTTTTTAGCACCGATGATAGGAGGCTGTTTCTATGTTAAAAATGAAAAATATTTGTCTTTTTTTTCATTTTTACCTGCATTTTTAGTTTTGTTATTACAAAATACGAAAACAACTTTGATTATTGCTTTAGTTCTGTGGATTTCTAGTTTTTTAATTACTTATTACGAAGAGAACAATAAATACTTTGAAATAACTAAAACTAAAATTATTTATTTTTTATTATTCTTTATTATTTTTGTAATTATTTTGCTCTGCTCTATGCTATTGAGGGCAGGAGGTTTTAATGAAGAAGCTTATTATACAGTTTTAACTAAATTTACAAGTTATGCTTTTGGACATATGGTAGCATTTGATTCTTGGTTTTCTGAAATAAATTTAATAAGTTTAAAATATGGGTCAATGACATTTTTGGGTATTAGTAATTTTATAGGTATTGAAGAAAGAAATAGTGGTATATTTTTGGATTATGTATATACAGAACATTTAAGAACTAATGTATATACGTCTTTTAGAAGCTTAATAATGGATTTTGGTTTAATATATAGTTTGTTTATATTTTTTATTTTAGGCATTTACGCTAAATATTTTGAAATATATTTAATAAATAGTAAAAATTATTTTGTAAAAAGTTTAGGTATTGTGTCTATGATTGCTATTTATAGTTATATTTTATTCAGTAGTTTTGCATCCATTTTTTCTTATACTTCGATTGTTTGTGCATTTATTTTATCAATTTTTATTATTATTTTTGAAAGAGGATATTATGGAAAAATATAATTTTATTTTTATTGTATTATGTTATGCTAATACTTCTGATTTAAAGAAATTTATAGTTAGTACAAAAAATATATCAGGTACCTATAAAATTGTGGTAGTAAATAGTTACTATGATAAAAAAACTGAGATAGAGTTTGCTAAAATTGCAAAAAAAAATAATTGTGATTTTATAAATATAGAAAATAAAGGATATGGATATGGAAATAATCAAGGAATTAGATACGTGAATAATAATTATTTATATGACTTTCTTGTCATTTCTAATCCAGACATAGAAATTCATGCATTTGAATTCGAAAAAATAAAAAATTTACAATGCTATATAATAGGTCCACAAATAAAAACGATAAATAATAAAAATCAAAATCCATATAAACCATTTAAATTATGGATTGTTAATGGATTAGAATATTATGGAATAAAATATAAATTTTATCTACTTTGGGTTATTGGAGCATTAATTAACAAAATTTTAAGAGAATGTATACTTTTATATGCAAAAATAAAAGATCAGCCTATAAAAGTATATACATTACATGGTTCTTGTATGTTGATTGGGAATTTAGCTATGAGAAAATTAAAAAAACAGAAACTATATGATGAAAATATGTTTTTGTTTTGCGAGGAGGAAGAAGTTGGAAATGTAGCGTTAAATAAAAACATAAAATTATTATATAATAATAATTTATTTGTTAGCCATAATGAAGATGGTAGTGTTAATTTAATTAAAAATAAAATAACACAATATGAAAAGGAATCATATATTTATTGTTATGAAAAATGGAATAGGTGAAACAATGAAAGGCATAATTTTAGCAGGCGGCAGTGGTACACGTCTTTATCCGCTGACAATGGTTACAAGTAAACAGTTATTACCAATATATAACAAGCCTATGATTTATTATCCGTTATCTACTCTTATGCTTGCTGGTATTAGGGAGATTTTAATAATTTCTACGCCGCATGATTTACCAAATTTTGAAAAATTATTAGGCACAGGCGAAAGATATGGGCTTAAATTGAGCTATAAAGTGCAGCCGTCGCCTGATGGTTTAGCTCAAGCATTTATTTTAGGTGAAGAATTTGTTGGTAATGACAGCTGTGCCTTAATTTTGGGCGATAATATTTTTTATGGCGCTGGCCTAAGCAAACATTTAAAACAGGCTGCTGCTAATAAAACTGGTGCAACTGTTTTCGGTTATTATGTTGATGACCCGGAACGTTTTGGCGTGGTTGAATTTGATGCTGACGGTAAAGCAGTATCTATTGAAGAAAAACCTGCACATCCTAAAAGTAATTATGCAGTAACAGGTTTATATTTTTACGATAACAACGTTTGCAAATATGCCAAAACACTTAAACCATCCGCACGTGGCGAACTGGAAATTACCGATTTAAACAAAATTTATCTGCAAAATGATAAGTTGAATGTAATTACCTTGGGCCGTGGTTATGCCTGGCTCGATACCGGCACTGTAGACAGCCTAAACGAAGCCGCGGAATTTGTAAAAGCTGTAGAAACAAGAACCGGCATACCCATTGCTGTGCTGGAAGAAATTGCTTATAACAATGGTTGGATAACCAAAGAGCAGCTTTTGGAAAGTGCCGCCAAGTACGGTAAAGCGCCTTATGGGCAGTACCTTAAAAAAGTTGCTGACGGAAAGATAAAATACTAAAGTTTAGAGGCATATAATTATGAAACTAACTAAAACAAAACTCGACGGCGTAGTAATAATAGAACCTGACGTATTTGGCGATAACCGCGGCTTTTTTATGGAAAGCTGGAATAAAAAGAAATTGGAAGAAGCCGGGCTTTTTTATGATTTTGTGCAGGATAACCATTCTAAAAGTACGGTAAAAGGCACGCTGCGCGGCATTCACTTTCAAAAAGGCGATAAAGCACAGGCAAAACTAGTGCGCTGCGTTAAAGGTGCAGTGCTTGATGTGGCTGTTGACTTGCGCCAAAACAGCCCTACTTTTAAACAATGGGTAGGCGTGGAACTTAGCGAAGAAAATAAAAAGCAGCTTTTAATTCCTCGTGGTTTTGGACATGGTTTTGTAACTTTAACTGACGACGTAGAATTTTTGTATAAAGCTGATAATTATTACGCACCGGAAGCAGATGCCGGAATCCGCTGGAACGACCAGGACGTTGGCGTAGAGTGGGGCGTAGAAAATCCTATCTTATCTGAAAAAGATAAAAAGAATCCGTTTTTGAAGGATTGTAAAGGATTGTTTTAGCAGTAAATAGACCCACGGCTTAGAAGGCCGTGGGTCTAATAAAACTTTATTATATAGGTGATTTAATAGTGAAAGTTTTAGTTACTGGTGCTAACGGTCAGCTTGGTTATGATGTTGTAAAAGAACTGCAAAAACAAAATATAGAATGTTATGGTGCAGTGCGTAAAGAGTTTGATATTGTTGATTTTGAAGCTACGGAAGAATTTATTACAAACTATATGCCGGATGCAGTAATACATTGTGCGGCTTATACTGCCGTTGATAAGGCAGAAGATGAACAAGGTTTGTGCTATTTGGTTAATGCTTCGGCAACAGAAAATATTGCCGAAATTTGCAAAAAAATAAATGCTAAAATGCTTTACATCAGTACTGATTATGTTTTTGACGGTACAAAAGATGGCTTTTATGAAATTGATGACGAACCAAACCCGATAAATTTTTACGGTAAAACAAAACTGCTGGGAGAACAGGCAGTAAAAAAAATATTAGATAAATACTTTATTGTGCGTATATCCTGGGTATTTGGTGAACATGGTAATAACTTTGTAAAAACAATGCTGCGTTTAGGTAAGGAACGTAAAGAAATAAACGTAGTTGCCGACCAGTACGGCAGTCCGACTTATACAGCAGATTTAGCACCATTATTGGTAGAGATGATACAAACGGATAAATACAGTGTTTATCACGCAACAAATGAAGGAGTATGCACTTGGGCAGAATTTGCTGAAGAAATTTTTAAAATTGCAGGTATGGATGTTAAAGTGAAGCATATAACGACGGCTGAATATCCTACAATGGCTAAACGACCTATGAATAGTAGGTTGAGTAAGAAAAGTTTAAAAATTAATAAATTTAGATTTTTAGAAAATTGGCAAAACGCTGTGCAAAATTATTTAAAATTATAACATGAGTACAAATAAAAGCATATTTAAAAATATATCATATTCTTTTATAGCAAATATTACATCAATGCTGGTATCAGTATTGATGATAATTTTTATGCCTAAAATTTTAGACGTACAAGATTATAGTATTTGGCAGTTATATATTTTTTATAGTTCATATTTAGGATTTTTTCATTTTGGCTGGCTTGATGGTATTTATTTACGGTATGGCGGTTATGAGTTTGAAGAACTTGATAAATTAAAGTTTAGTAATCAGTTATATTCGCTGTTTTTATTTGAAGTAATTATTACAGTTATTTTATTAAGCTATGTTTATTTTGAATTAAGTGATTTATTACAAAAAGAAGTACTTATTTTTGTTTCTTTACTTTTGCTTCCGGTAATACTTTACACATTCAGCAGCTTTATTTTGCAAATAACAAATAGAATAAAAGAATATGCAAAATTAATTTTATTTGAAAGACTTGTATTTGTTTGTTTTGTTGTTTTGTATTTGGTTTGTGGTTTTAGAAGTTATGTAGGATTATTTTATATTGCTTTATTAGAAAAAGTTTTGGCAATGATTTTTGGACTATACCTAATAAAAAATATATTAATTTTTAATTTTGATAAATTTACTGACGTTGTTGTAGAAATATATGAGAATATAAGCGTTGGTTCTAAATTACTTTTGGCAAATATTGCAAGTCTACTTATTTTAGGAATTATACGCTTCAGTATATCTCAATATTGGGATGTTATAACTTTTGGTAAAATTTCTTTAGCATTAAGTATTGCCAATTTTTTAATGGTGTTTATTAACGCAGTTAGTGTGGTTTTATTTCCAGCTTTAAAAAGGATTGCCGATGCTGAATTGAAAATTATTTATAAAAAAATAGATGTAGTATTGACCGTAATATTATTAGGAACGTTGCTATTATATTATCCTTTAAAATATATTTTAAATTGGTGGCTTCCACAGTATACTGACTCCTTAATGTATGTATCTATTTTATTTCCAATATGTTTTTTTGAGAGTAAAGTAGTCTTATTAATTAACACCTATCTTAAAGCATTAAGGCAAGAGATTTTGTTATTAAAAGTAAATTTAGTTACTGTTGGATTAAGTGTATTATTAACATATTTTTGTGTAATATATTTACATAACTTACAGTTTACGGTATTTTCTATTTTATTATTGTTTTTATTTAAATATTCAGTTTCTAAATACTATTTATCGAAAAAATTAAAAACTGGCAATAAATTTAGTGAGTTAATAATTATTATTATTTTTGTATTGCTAAATTTATATCAATTAAACATAATATATTGTATAAGCATTTATTTAATATCGTATAGTCTATATATAATTTTTAATAAGAATAAAATACTAAAAA
>OKXB01002694.1_pt1 | contig 13606 bp, 6 predicted proteins | sample 1601731 | NCBI WGS metagenome assembly OKXB01 (sample SAMN04414077, study PRJEB24778) | human gut metagenome | material: faecal | host: Homo sapiens | reverse complement strand
CAATATAGCGTCCGGTAAACAGAGTTGCCAGATCCGCACTCAACAGGAAAGCATTAGAGCCTGTTACATAGATGTCGTATTTTCCCTTAGAGTACAGGCTGTTGATTGCCAGCTCAAACTTGGGACACATCTGAACCTCGTCTACAAACAGGTAGTTCGTTTTGCCTTCCTGATAATGTTCTTCCACATAGGCGTGTAAGGCATGGTATTCCTTGATTTCTTCATACACTAAATCCATGAAGTCAATGAAGATAATATTGATGTTTTCAAAGTTGCTTTTCAGATACGCAATATACGCCTGCATCAGTTTGGACTTACCAGATCGACGAATACCTGTGATGATCTTGATGTCAGGAGTGCCATTCAGTTCAATGATTCTATCGAGATATTTTGCTCTTGTGATTGTTTTCATTTAGTCACTCACTTTCAAAAATTGAAGCTTTTTTATTTTTCGAAACTGCTTCGTTGTACTTAGTATACTGTCTACTAATAGCATATGCAAGATGTCGCTTTCAAAAACATAAATTTTTTAATTTTTTGAAAGTGAAAACTATGTAACGCAACCCGATCTGCAATCATGCTGGTTCATAACCATCCGTCAAATAAATTGCAGCCAAGCATGGATGATATAGAAACAACGGCAAGGGAACAGATGAATGCTGGTTCTGCCAAAGAGCGACTAATGAAAGCGATTATAGGAGGCATTTTCGTCGGTTTTTGTCCTGAAAAATCGGAAGTATAAGAAATCTACGATTGCATTTCTGGAGCGCTTTCTGAATTATCTTGGTGTTGAAAACACATTGCACCAGTTTTTATCAGCCCTCTCATCGTATGCAATTCCAGAAATGGAGGAATTCTATGTTATCTGAATGCGCCTCAAAAAACAGTTTTTACATCTGTATTGTAACTCCAACAAGAAAGGATTCCTCACCGGGAACAAGATCGAGATCACCGCCATGGCCTTCAATGATTTTTCGGACAGAGGAAAGCCCGATTCCATGATCAGCAGATGTACCCTTTCGGGAGAGGAATGTTTTTCCCTCCTGCAAGGCCAGACCGTCGTAAGTGTTTTCAATCTTCAAAAAGTACATATTGCCTCTGGTTTCGCCTGCAATGAAAACGCGGCGCACCCCTTGCTTTTGGCGGCTGCACGCCTCAACGGCATTGTCCAAAAGATTGCCCAGCACCGTACACAGTTCCACATCGGTAAGCGGCATCTGATCAGGAAGATCGAGCCGCACCTGAAATTCTGTTCCCTGTATCTGCGCCATGCCGTAGTAGTATTCAATCAGCGCATTTACGACGGGATTTTTACAGAACGCAACATAGGAGTGACCCGATGACGCCGCAACCTGTTCCTCTACCTGCAACAGGAAGGAGCAGATCTCCGTCTGCCCACGTTCAGAGGCCATGCGGTCTATGGTGTGCAGATGGTGTTTGATGTCGTGAATCAGCCTTCTGTTTTCCGCTGCTGCCTCAGAAACCTGACGGCTGTATTCGGTCTGCATAGAAAGCTGACGGATGACCTGCTTGCGTTCTTCCTGAAAAATCAGGCTGTTTCCATACCCCTCTACCACATCGCGCCAGAGGGAATAACCGATGGCGGCTGCTATGAAAAAGCTGCCCCATTCCACAAACCAACCGCCGATAACCGGCTCATAAACCGGCAGAAGGCGATCCCATATAAAGGCGCAGGTTGCGGCTGCCGCAGCATAGAAGATCGGCCTGCTCCGTTTTTCTCCTCTGTGAATGGCAAGCACAGCGATGATAAATAGATAGAGTGCAGATGCCGCCTTATAACAAAAGACCGCTGCAGAGAAGAAACGAATCGCTCCAAGGGAGAGATGGGAAGCCATCATGCCATACACAAACGCATATACCAGGAAGGCAGCGCCCACCCCATTACTGATGGCCGCAGGCAGGAAGCCCGGCCTGCATATCCGGTTTTGCAGAACTACGATCAGCCAGGTAACCAGATAGATACAGAACAGTTCAATCGTGTACCAGGGGAATACGGGAACCGCAGCCAGCATATGAAGCACAGGATAGGATGACAGGCCGCACATGGCAAGGCAGATCAGTCCGAACAGGAATGTATTTTTCTGTTTCATCCGGCGGCTGAAATAAAAGGACAGCAGCGCACAGACAAAGGTAACTGTACAGCCAAACAGGCAGAATGCAAACCGGATTCCTCTGGTTGTATTGACCGCCAGCATCGTTCCGAAAGCAGGCGGATAAACAATCCCTCCGTAAAAGTGGTCATAGTTGCTGACCGCTATGGTGAGTGTGACCGGTTTTCCGCCATGAAAAGTGACCATGCGGTTTTGAACCAATGGTGTCCCATGTGCAGGTTCCCCCATTTGCAGGATCAGGTCTTGATCCAGATAAAGGTTGTAAGCAGAAAACACTTCCGGGATTTCCAGTGCATACACTTCCTTCCGTTCCGGCAGAAAGAATGTCATCTGGTAAGTCCCGCAGCCATAGGGAGAAGGGCTTGCAGGATTGGAAAAATTGGTCTGCTCTCCGATGGAAAGGTAGCGCATATAATGGCTTTCATCCCGTATTTCTTCCGGGGTCAAAAGCGCGTCAGGATAAAATGCCCAGCCGGATACCAGAAAGCGCACCGGTGACTTTTGAAGTTCTTCCTCAGAAAGCGCCAGAATCCCATTTGCCGCCTGGATTGTGTCCTGACCATATTTATTATTGAACTGATACAGGCCAAGAAAAAACAGGGATGAGCACAGGCAGACCATACATAAGGCAGCATATTTTTTTACCACAGAAGATACCATCTTATTTTCGCCTCCTCCTTAGGAAAAATTCACCGGCAGACAGAAGAACCAGACAGACCGGAATGAAAAAGAATATGGGCGGCCAGCTGTGCTCTGTGTCGGCAGCATGTGCCAGGGAAGCGGTATCTTCCTTTCCCACAATGGTGTAAGTCCCTGTATGGCTGATCTGAAAGGAAGCGGCTTTCGCCGTATCGTCGTAACCGGTCATGGGGATTTCCACGCCGCTTTCATCACAAAGGAACAATGTGCCGGCTGCCGGGTCATTTGGATAGGGCAGCATGACAGAAACATCCGGCAGGGAGTTGAGCACAGTTCCATTGATGGAAAACGAAAAAGAAAAACCGCCATCCGTATCCTTTTGGATGATGACTTCAATCTGATCTTCGTTTTGGATACCCTCCGGCAAGGCGTCTTTGGGTATGCTGATGGTGATTCCCTGTTTGGAAAAGACGGCTCTTTGCTCCCCTGTTTGCAGCATCATCAGAAAGCGTGTGCCGGAAATCCGGTCAGTGGTTTCATCGAAGAACTCTGAAAAAGCAGAGTTTTGGGAATCTGCGATTTCCTCTGTATCACCGTTTGCCTGTTCCGATGGGAAATCGTCTTTATCTATATCTATGGAATCATCCTTTCCATCCCAGGATGTCTCGGAAGGCTTGTGATCCGCAGGATCATTTTCCCCGCTGACCGGTGGTGCTTTTTCAGAATCATCGGAATTCGTTCCACCGCCATTTGTTGCAGGCGATCTTAAAGGCTTTGTGGAGGGCCTGTCTGCGAAACCGTCATCCTGATCGTCGGTATCTTCAGGAGGCGGCTGAATGATGGTGTCGGGTGGATTTCCGCCTGCATCCCCTCCATCCCGGTCGCCTTCATGATACCCTTCAAGAACAATTTCATCTGCGTAGGTAAAGGACAGGATGCCGGTCTGTCCGCCGTCATAATCAACCTGAAGACGGTAACCGCTGCCCGGCGTCAGCAGACGGGTAGCAATCGAGAGCATTTCCCGTCCCACGTAAATGCCATTTTCCAGCTGGTTCCATGAACCGTTGTTTTCGGACAGCCATACACTGATCTTATCCGGTTCTCCCGGCGGTGCAACCCAGGGAAAATAAAGGTTTCCTCTGGCGGTCAGAAAACAGTTAATGTCTGGTCTATCCGGAGCCTGAACAGAAACAGGAATTGTAATTTCAGGGAAATCGACACGATCCGCAAATACGGTATTTTCCGGTGCGGTCAGCCTTCCTGCTGCATGGTACAGTCCCACAGTATTCAGATCAATACACGAAAAATCCCATTCCACCACAGCGGTGTAGCTGGTTTCGTTCTCCGCATAGCATTCCAGATAATACGGGGAGGTGGCGAATAATTTTTCCAGCGCTTCAACTTCGCTGCCCTGTGGGAGCGCAAATGCATTTGTATAAGGATACCATTGCTCTATGGAGGTAATGACAGCAGGCGGCATTTCTTCCACCCGGACGGGAATCTGCAGCTCCTGCAATACAGCTTCACCAAAGGCATACCCCTCCGGCAGTTCAATCCGGCCTGCTGCGGCATATTCTCCCGGAGTGGTCTGGTCAATGGCTGAAAAATCCCATGCGACAGAAAATGTTTCCTGCCGGATTTCTTCACCGGCTGTTACAGTGGCGCAAACGGTCTGATACTGAAGGGCCAGCTGATAAATTTCCTCCAGGTCATCATCAGATGGTGTGGTTCTAAGGGGCAGGGTAAAAGCCGGCAGGGAGAGCAGTTCGCCTTCCTTTTGTATTTCCGTGACAAGGACGAGGGGTATTTCTTCCGATGCTTCCGGTGTTTCCGGGGTTCCGCTATCCAGTGCCCCTGAAGCTTTGTTTTCTAAACCCGGCGGATTCTCCCTTCTTTCATTGGCGTTGGCTGGGGTTGCAGTTCCAGCGGCAAATGCGGGGATACTGCCGGTCAGGCAGAGGAGGCAGGCCAGACAGCCCCCCAGAATACGCCTGTGTATTTGTTTCATTCTCATACGATACGCCCCATTCCAGAGAAAACATACTGACGGTAGGTTTCCCGCAGCTGTTTTCCATTGCGGAGAGCAATCGGAAGTGCCTCCCCGTTTATCAAACGGAAGGTTTGGCTGTCAACATGGCTGATATAATCCATGTTGATTAAAACGCCCCGGTAGCAGGGCAAAAAACGCTTGTCCTTCTGCAATGCGGCAGTAACCTCCTGAAAGCCTCCGCTTACCGGTATCACGCGTTCCGCCGTATGAATCCGTGTCATACGGTTTTGATAATCTATGTATAGAATCTTCTCTGTGGGAAGTTCCAGCTTTTGACGGTCAGCCATAACCGAAAGTGTCATCACTTCATAGGGCGGTTTTAGCTGGCACAGCTCCATCGCTTCTTCAAAATCTGCCTGATGGAGCGAAAGCGGCTTCAGCAGATAATAGCTGGCGGACAGGCTGTACCCCATCCGGGCATAATCTTCTGTAATGGTCAGAAAAACGATCTTACAGAGCCTGTTTTTCTGGCGCAGCCTTCTGGCGGCCTCTATTCCATCCATGTTCTCCATATAGATGTCCATAAAGACAAGCTGAAAATTGACCTGGGCGGCAGCTTTCAGAAAATTCTCTCCGTCCTCAAATTCTGTCAGCGTATAGTCCAGCTGATGCTTTTTCATATAATTTTCCAGGCAGGCAGACAGTTCTTCTCTGTCCTCTGCTCTGTCATCCACAATCGCAATCTGCATCGTGCCATCTCCTTTGCACAATAATCCAATATTAGTATAACATAAAACCGCAGGAAAAACTTGCGTCTTAAACAGGAAACCTGCGTCTTAAACAAAGTCGGTTGCATTTCCCTTGACAAGATGCTACCCTAATTATACTACCAGACTTTCCGATGAGAAGGTCTGTTTTTTTTATGTGATAGGAAATTCCTATCAAATAAAAAGCCCTCCGGGTAGGATTATTTTTTTTTCAGGAAAGGAGGCTCAGCATGAAAATCGCACTTTGTACGGAGCTGAGAAATGTGGAATGGTTTGAAAGCAGGCTGCGCTCCCTTTTTGCTGGGGACGGACAGCTTGTCATCGACGAGCTATGGAATGAGAAGCAGCTATCTCAGGCACTGCGGCGGAGCCGCTACCATGCGGTTGTCATCGCCATGGCCGGAGCAAAGGGACTGGAGGCGGCCATACAGGCGAAGCGGCTGGCACCGGAAGTACCGCTTGTCTGGTGGAGTGATGATGAAAACTTTGCCCTGATCGCATATCACCTGCGTATCCCTGTGTTTCTTCCGGCAGACTGCTCCGATCAGGAGCTATATGAGGCGATAAAACCCATCATGAAATGGAGGTGCGAACATGCGAATTGCGCTGTGCAGTTATAGCCAGAAAGAAAAAGAAACCGCTTTGCTGATGAAGCTGGGCAAAGTAGACCGCTTTGATAACGGCGTGTTTTGTACCTATGCCATGCAGCGGGATGGGCCTTATGATGCTGTGGTGGTCATGGAGGACGGAGCCAGGGGGATGAATTTCTGCATGAGCATACGAGGGTACAGCAGGGATGTCCCTCTCCTGTGGATCAGCGACCAGGCAGAGTTTGAACCCCAAAGCCGCAGGATGCAGGCGGACACCTTTTTGGTAAAGCCTGTGACGGAATATCAGCTGCGGGAGGCAGTATCCCGGCTGCTTTAGGGAAAAAGGGTAAAAGAGAGGAGTTTACATGAAAAAGAAAAACACCATGCCAGAGAGGGATTGGCAGCAGACCCATGAAAAAATCAGGCGGAGGGAGCTGCGTAAGCGCATACTTGTGATGGGCTTGACCGTTGCGATGGTTGCCAATACTGTAGACCTGTCCGCACTCTCGGTTTCTGCAAAGACCGATGAAAGTGAGACAGGTAAAACGACTATTGTTTCCTTTGAGGAGCTTTCAAAGGACATCACGGAGCAGACCCTGCCCATCGGTGCGCTTGAGAGCGACATCAAGTTTCCGACCAGCCTGACCGTTACGGTAGAAAAGACCACGCAGGCGGATGAAAAGGAAGCCGACGATGAAGAAGATGCTTCCGAGACGGGAGATACAGAGAAGGACGATGCGCAGAAGGATGACAGTAATGGAGATACTGCGTCCTCTGATGATAAGAAGGATACAGAATCCTCAGATGAAAAGGATGGCGATTCCGGCAATGCGGATGCTTCCGATAAGTCTGGTGCTTCTGACAATGGAAATGCAGATACAAAGGATTCGGATACATCAAAGGATTCTGGAAATTCTGACAAATCAAACAACCCAAATGGCTCTAGCAGCTCTGATACAGAGGATACACAGGCACGTGCCGACCTACCCTCTGCTTTTGGTGCGCTTATTGGACAGATGGCGGATGCCCTTCTGCCGCATAAACTCATAGTATACGCGGCAGAGAAGGACGATGCCTCTGACACAGCAGCCACATCTGACGGTGCAGACAATGCAAAGAAAACCGACACAGCATCTACATCCGATAATGCAGACAGTGTAAAGACGACAGGCAGTTCTGACGCAGCAGCTTCCTCTGATACCGAGACAACGACGGAGAAAATCCGTCTGGAAAACATCAAGTGGGAGCTGAATGTGGAAGAGAGCGACGCAGAAGAATTTGACAGCAGTGAAGCGTCAAACGGCTTCTGCTATGCCTATACGCCGGTACTGCCGGATGAGGATGGAGACGGCAACCAGCTCGTATTGGGTAAAGACGTGGAGCTTCCGACCATCTATGTGCTCGTAGGCGAGTATGGGATTGCGCTGCTGGCTGGGAGTGGTACAGTCCAGATAACAGAAACGAATGCTGACGGAACGAAAGCCCCTTATACCGCTCAGGACCTTGCAACATGGATTGACGAGCATGGAAGTGCAAACCTGAAAAAAGTTTCCATTAAACTGTTGAATGATGATACCTCCATAACAGAGGAGCTTACTATTGGTACAGGTTTGGCAAAAGAGATAGAGCTGGATTTGAATGGCCATACATTGACACTACAGGGGGGCAATGCACGTTTATATTTTAAAAGAGTAAATATAACAATTACCTCATCCGGCTCGAATAAGGGAACAATTACAGGCAACTATGACAATGGCAATAAAATTAAAGGGGATGGACTGGTAACTGCAGATTATGATTCAATACTGAAAATTGAGCGTGTCACAATCAAAAATGCTGGAACCTGTTCCACAGTTGCGCTGTGTAACGGTGTGACCTGTACCATTGATGCTGCAAGTATTAGTGGAAGTAGTGGTGAGCAGGCAGGTACCATTACTATTAATGACAGTAAAGCCTGTACAATTACCAATACGGAGGTGACCGGAAATATTGCGCCTAGATATGGCACCATTACGTTTACAGGTAGCTGCTCCGAATGTATCATTGGCGAGGGCGCAGTTATTGAAAACAATAACAAGGATTCTCGCTGCATCGGTGTTTACGATAATAGTAGCATTAAAATTACAGTTAAAAAAGGCGCTACTTTAACAGCGAATGCTGGCAACCGTATTATAATGGATAACGAATATAAAAAGTTAGCTGTAAACATTGAGGGTGGAACCTTTAATGGATGTCTTAGATTACCCGACAACAGCCAGATTGCAGAGGGAACCTTTACCCCTGCCCAAGCCTCAGGCAATGCGATTTGGGTTAATAATCCTAATAAAACCCTGCAGGACCTTCTGAAGGTCGGCTATACCTTAAAGTATGAGGATGGTACCTATGCAGACCTAACAGCCAGGTGGACAGACGAAGGGAAAAAGGTAACGGCTGTTAAAAGTCCGCTCTATTTCACGACGCATCCAACGATTGCCAGCGGAGCGGAAACTGTGATGGAAAACTATACCGCTTCCGAGGCGCCTGAGCTAACCGTAAAAGCGGAATCTGGCAGTGGCAGTATCTCCTACCAGTGGTATGCTGATGAAACAATAAATGGAACAACGACAAAAGTAGAACAAACGAAGGGAGATGCAAAATCTGCGACCTACAGGATTCCTACAGGACTTTTGGCAGGCACCTATCAATACTATTGTGTAGCGAACTGCGGTGAATATACGGCGACCTCCAAAAAGGCTGTCTTTACGGTAGAAGAAGGTGTTGCGGAAGTTACGGTAGGTGGGAATACAAGGCGTTATGCAACACTTACGAAAGCATTCGATGCAGTTAAAGCTACAGTAAATACTGCTGATGCGGATGCAGACCTTGAAATTACGCTGAAAATCCTGAAAGATATTTTTGAGACAGAAAGCGAGTGGAAAATAGATGGGGGTACAAAAAAGGTCAGCTTTTGTATGGATCTTAATGGCTGTACCGTTACAGGAAAGGGTCTTTATATCACTGGCGAAGGTGTGGAGGCAGTCTTTAAAGACGCAGGCACGGGACAGAATGGAACACTGATCGCCCCAGTTTCTATTCAGAACAAAGCAAAGCTTACGGTAGAGAATGGTAATTATAAGGGTGTCTTGAGGTTTATGGGTGGTGCGGCTGCAGAGCTAAAAGATGGTGATTACAGCAACAGTATTTATATTGGAAAAACTGAAGGGATGGACAATACTGATATTTCCTGTACAATTACCGGAGGTACGTATGAGGGAACAGAGGTTCTGGTATGTGGAGGTGCCACCCTTAGCGTATCCGGAGATACTGCTAAGATAAAGGCTCTGCATATAGACCACAGAGAGTTTAGTCAGATAAAACGCGCAAAAGTAATGCTTTCAGGTGGTGAGTATGAAGAGATTGCTCTGAGCAATTTTGATAAAAACAATGACGACTCTCTGCTTGATAAAACGCAGGGTTATGCTATCGCGGATACGCTGGCAGAAGGCTATGCTTTTTATTCAGCCGGTATTAAGACCGATATAAGCAGAACGGATAGAAGTCAGGGCAGTGTAGAAGTGCTTCGCGCTGACACGCTGGAGGATACATCTCAGGCCGTTGTAAAGTTTCAGATAGAAAAAAATAGCGGTGAGACAAAAACGATGTATTTCCTGACATGGGATACAGCCATGTTCTATCTGGAAGAATCGAAAGAGCATAAAAAGAATGAAGAATACAAGTTATGGAAGAAGCTGGAAATCCTGCTGCTGAAGGATACGACAGCAGGTAAGAGTATAAACAAGATGCTCGATAAAGTATATTTGCCGGCTGAGATAACGCTGCGTTCAGAGGGTGATGAGCCACATACCTTGACGGGTAGGGGAAACTACCTGTTTATGACAGGGAGGCAGGATGTTACCATAGAAAATATAAACGTGGTCGGAAACATAAGCTTTCCTGGTGATACCGCTGTACTGCGGCTGGGCGAGGGTGTAGCTGGACTAGAGAATGTAACGGTTCCTTCTGGCAAGGCTGAGATAGTTATAGAGAAGGGAGCACAAATACCTGATGTGTTTACGGGAGATGAAAGTAATCTGGATGCCAGCATCTACTGTAATCATGACTCTGCTGATTTTTCCAGCAAAATAACGAAGGGAGCTGGCGCATTTAAGATATGGTTTCCGATAGAGCTTGGTGGTATCGCTCTGCCCACAGGTGGAGAAAATGACACGAATGTCACAAAGAGGGACGGTGTAACCTACGGACTGTACAGCAATGGAGGTACGACAGGTCAGAAGATTAAGGTCACGGGCGAAGTCTGCTCTTATGAGCCTTATGGCGGCAATGCAGTAACGATAGATACGACAGACCTTTCCTTCACGATGCCGTCTTCTAAAGTAACCCTTAAGGCACATACGAAGGATGACTATGGCTATTGCAGCATCTGCGGAAGGACTGACCTTGCGGAAGCCTATAAAAAAGGCTACCTTCATATCGAAGGTCTGGAAGGTCGTACCTACGATGGCTATCCGCAGGTAATGACGGGCATTACACTGATGACTGCAAAAGGAGCTGTAAAGCTTACCGGACCAGAATACAAATCTGGAAAAGAGCTGGCACAGGACTCCACAGACTCTGCCAATGCAGACATTACAAACGCAGATTATACGGTAGTCTATGAAAACAACATTAAATGTAATGAAAATAAAGAGTCAACTGATGCGCCTACAGCGATAATTACCGGACGCGGCGCTTACTATGGTACGGTTGCATTTAAGTTTGCAATCGGACAGGGTGAGATGCAGGTAGCAGACGCTACGGCAGCTGCGACAGAGTATGATGGAAAGGCGCATACGGCATTGGCTGACAGTGATGCGATAAGCGTAACGCTTAAAGCAGATAAGTATGATGCGAATGCACATATTCCGGTAACGGACGGCTATATTGCACCCTGCACGGGTAAGACGCTTGCAAAGGATGGGTTTGACAGTGAGCATGCGGATAAATTTCCGCTGAAAATATCCTGCAAATTGGCAGATGGGAAAGGGTATGATAATGCGAATGAGTATACGGTTACCAATGCAGGCAGCTATCCTTTTACGATTATGGTCATGGCGGAAAATAATAGTTGTCCGTCTGTTGAGATACCGCTGACAGCGGAGATTACGCCGCGCCCGATTACGATTAAGGTTGAAAATATGCACAGAACCTACGGAGAAAATTTCCCGGGAATGGAAAAGCTTAAGTTTGAAATCTTAGGTGGAACATTGGCGGCTGGCGATACGAAGGAAGAATTTTGGAAGGAATTAGATTTCTGGACAGATGCGGAGGCAACAAAGCCGGATGGTGCTGCTGGCAAGTGGGCGTTTGGGATTGAGAAAGCTTCAACCAGTGAAAATTACAGCATAAAGGTAGAGGGCTACTATGAGGACATCAACCACGATGACCCTGCTGCTGTTACGAGAAAAAATGGTTTCCTTTACACTGACAAGGCGGAGGGCAAGTTTGTGAAGCTTAAAGGCTATCAGGATGACTGGAAAGTTCGCTATGGAGATGATCCGTTCTCTCTGGCAGTAAAAACAAATAATATCCACGACAACCTTCCTGAATATACCGTCACAGATGCAAAGGATGCAAATGGTAATGATATAGATGAAGCAGACATTGCGACAAGGCTTCTTTCGGTTTCAAGGGAAGGAGAGGTAACGATTAAGGGCGTAGGAAGCGTAACGATTAAGCTTTTATATCCTACAGCTATAAATTATACAGAGGCAGAGCCGTTGACCGTAGAAGTCAATATCGCACGGGCTTATTGGAATCCACCAAACATTTACAGAGATTTTCTGTTCCTCAGAGGCGGCTCGGACAGCATCGACCTGGCGGCGCTTCTGCCAAAGGACTGCGGTGAAATAACCTATGGCGTAGCCAAGACGTCGGACAGTAAAAGCATCCTTGAAGGAGTGAGCGTTTCTCAGGATGGCAGGCTCTCTTACACAGTAAAGACAGGTGGTACAGTAGGTGACGAGGCAACGATAACGGTGCCCGTATCGACTGAGAATTATAATATAAATACCAATCAGGGAATCCTGGTCGTAATAAAACTGATAGACCAGCTACCGGTACAACCGAAGGGCGGCATAAGCCTTAAGAAGGCTGCCTTAACCTACGGAGAGGCGCTTTCCAGCCTGCAGTTTAACAGTGCAACCTTTGAGGATAAGGTGAGCGGAAAGACAGTACCCGGAAAGCTTTCTTTGATGAACCGGATAAAAAACCGGATGCAGGGGATTACAATGCGGCATGGACCTTTACACCGACGGATGATGCGTATGCGAAGTGCAAGGGAATGATAACGGTCAGCGTCAAAAAAGCAGTGCCGAAGGTTGTGAGCGTGCCGATTCCCGAAGCGTATTACTACAGCCCTACGGGTATTGCGGCTGACTGGTGTCAGAGCCATGCGCAGAAGCCGGGCGAGGTAAGAGGAGCAGATGGCGAAATGCTTGATGGCATCTGGCGCTTTAAGGAGGCAAGCCTTGTACCAAAGCCTGGAACCAATGCGTATCCGGTTATCTTCACGCCGACGGATACGAAAAATTATGAGACAATAGAAAAAACGGTAACGCTGACAGTAAAGAAAGCAATGCCATATATCAGTACACAGCCCGCCACAGCAAATGCGTATACGCATGGCGATTACCTGTACAATCAGACGCTTACAGGTGCGGCAGCTTATGGAAATGGCATGGGAAGCGCAGGCACTGGCACCGGAGCAGCTGCATCGGTAGCCGGAACCTTTAAGTGGAAGGCGCCTTCGACGAAGCTTACCTATCTTGGAAATAAGATCTTCGAGTATCTCTTTACACCGGAGGATACTGCTTCCTATGAGGCAGTGACAGGCAGTGTGACAGTAACGGTTAATCAGGCAAAGGCTGCACCGTTTATGCCGGGCAGTAAAATGAACGTGGCAAAATTCTGTGAGACGGTCGGCAGTGTGAAGCTGCCACAGGGCTGGAAATGGAATGATGCGGATGCGGCAAAAGCACTGGTAGAAGATAATGTAACTTCTGCAACGGCAGTTTATGACGGGGCAGATAAGGGAAGCTATACAGAGGAAACCGTTACGATTCAGATTACCCGTGCAAGCTGCGAGCATGCAAAGAAGGAAGTAAAGGGAGCTGTCAAGGCAACCTGTATCGCAGAGGGAACTACGGGTGAGACCTGGTGTCTGGTATGCGGTAAGAAATTAGATGACAGTGTTGCAACGCCGAAGGATACGGCGAACCATACGAATCTTGTAAGCAGACAGCTCAGACCGGCAACGACCACGCAGGAGGGCATCATGTCCTATGCGTGCAGCGACTGTGGCTACTATGCGGAAAAGGCGATTGAAAAGCTTGTATCTGGCGGCTCTTCCAGCACAGGAAGCAGTAACAGTTCCGGAAGCAGCTCCGGACATCACAGTGGAAGCACAGGAAGCAACTCAGGCAGGAAGGATTCTACGGCAGCGCAGTCAGC
>OKXB01002679.1_pt1 | contig 13671 bp, 14 predicted proteins | sample 1601731 | NCBI WGS metagenome assembly OKXB01 (sample SAMN04414077, study PRJEB24778) | human gut metagenome | material: faecal | host: Homo sapiens | reverse complement strand
ATGAAAGGCAAATCTAAAAAATCAACCTATTCCACAACCTTTGGTGTTGACCCCAAAATTCGTAAATAAAAATAAATATATTTGCGAGAGTTTACAGGCATATGCGCCGCAATCCCGCATAAATAAAGGCTTTCCGAGTGGAAAGCCCTTATTTTTCAGTGGCTGAGCGGTAGAAACGCTCTTACGAACTTTCTCAGTTAAAGTAGGAATTTATGCCAATAAAAATTTCACGGTTTTATTTAGTTATCTCCCAATTATATCGTGTAACGTTGTCGGTTGCATCGGTCTCGGAAATTTTACGGCTGTTCGCATTGAGTAATGTGTATCATAAATATAAAAAACACTTGACAAATGGAAATAATAACACTTATTCTCAAAACAGAACAAACAGAAAGGTTGTATGAAAAATAGATTCTTAATGTTGATGTTGTCGGCGATGTTCGTTTTTTGTTCATTAACCGCATGGGCGGATGAAGACCCTTGCAATCCAAATCCACCCGAACCGCCGGATCCCGATCCTGGCGAATGTATGTCGATAGAGCTTGGAGAATAATGAACAATTTAAAACAGAAACGCCATCTGTTGCCTCTATGTAGAGGCGTGTTGGCGTTTTTTGTTTTGTGTTTAAGCGCTTCATTTTTGTCGGCGCAGGTATCGCATTCTTTCGGTCAAATTCCAGTGGGTAATTCGGACACGAACGGATTTGTTCGGGTTGATAAAGTCTTTTGCGATATTGCGCTTGGGAATGGACGTAACGCAAAACTATTTTTTAAGTTTTCTTCCGATCCTCGCCAAGAACCCAAATATCTTGGTGCATACTGGACAATTCCATTTTTCGATTCAAATGTTGTGAAGTTGTCCGCCAATAGGTGCCGTTGGATTGCTCCCAACCTTAGACCTTACACTTTTAATAAGGCACAAAAGGCGGAAAGGGGGTATAAGGAAACGTATATTTTAAATACAACAGGTAAATTAAAGCTGAACATAGCCAAAGACGACTCTATTTGCATAGAAAATGTAGATGACTCGAGAAATAGATATTTATTAAAGAACGGAAGGCTTGTTTCGTTTTGCGAAGGTAAAGATGCCGATACATTTAGAATATCCTACGAAAACGGCAATCGTCCTCGTATGGTCTATAATGTCGGCAAGAATTTAACGGAAATAGAATTTGCTTATAATAAAGAGGGATTTTTAACCAAGATAGTTTTTCCGAACGATAAGAGAGCTTTGTTTATAACATACAGTGAATGCAATACTCTTGCCGAAGATGGGATAACGAAGCAAGGGAAGTTGTTAAAATCGATATCTTCAATTACGTTTGCTGACGGCAAGAAAGAAGAATATAGGTACTCAGCCGAAGCGAAAAAGAAGAATAGAAATATCCTTACAAAGAAAGAAGAAGGGGAAATGTCGGCAAATGTCCCAATCAATAAATTTGAACAAAAAATCGGGGAAGATAACAAGGGGTTTATTGAATGGGACGCAACGACGGGGATAATCGTTTCAGATAGCGGCGGCGAATATGCAGTAAGAAATCCAATCTTTGATAAATACAGTTCTGAATATACTGATGGGGTATTTGTTGCAGACCGAAAACGCGAAATGAAAACGAAAGAATCGCGGATTTCATACAAGAAGCCCGAAAACAAATATGCCGAGGTTTGGGATTACAGCTTGAGAACGGCTGTAAAAATAGAGCAAAATCCGCATACTGGCGAGCAAACTCGAACTTCGTATATCGGTACCCCAGGCAATGCTTCGATGAAAATTAGAAAAATTGAAAAGAAACTTGCAGGTGAAAACAATTGGAAAATAAGTCTTACAAAAGCGTACGATGATGAAGGCAATTTAATCAGAGAGATAGACAATAATGGCAATATAAGATCATACCTTTATCGCACTCTATGCAATACAAAATATAAGTCGATATATGAAAATGGAATTCTTCTTGAGGAAAGTGGGATTAAGGGAGATAGGCTTGTGTATATATTTAGGATAATTAATAATACATCGTATAAAACAATTGTAAAAGATGAAGAAATTTCGGAATATGTAAATGATAAATGCATTAGACGTGTATTATTTTCAAATGGTAAAATTGAAAAAATACTCATTTATGTAGAAGAAGGGAATCCTCTTGTTTTTAGCAAATCAAATATCTCAAACTTAACTCAATAATATTATGAAAAAAACTATAAAAATTATTATTTTAACCACTATAAGTTTATTTGTCGCTACACTATACGCTGCGAAATGTAGAATGATAGATACTTCCTATCATCCTCCTTGTGAGGTTCCAAATGAAACTCGTTCATGCGAAGAGACAAGAGAAACAGTTTGTCTCGTTTATGATTCGTATAAGCGCGGACGCACATCCACGACTGAAACACTAACGAGAGGCGCAGTTAATTTACGTTGTCGCGCAGATAAATCGCCTTATGTATTTTGTACAGATAGAAGTGCTAGCGATTGTTATTATCGCCAAAACTATTTATGCAATAACGTTGTTTCAAAAACATGTGAGTATTGGGTTTCTGTAGATGGAACGATAAAAAAAACAGTGCCATTTGAGGGAGGAATCAAGATAACTAGCAACATATTTGAAGTCGAAATGGTGAAATCTGGAGGTCGTTTATCAGAAGGTACAAGAACTTATGTTACGTCGGATTGATTATGAAAAAGAAAGCAATAACAGTATTATTCGTTTTATATATTAGCATTCTCTTTGCCCATGGAGTTTTGAAGCCAGCAGTAGAAAGTGTGCGAATCGCATATACAATGGAGTCAGTAGATATTAAGGATGGCAAAGAAGACAACAATTCGCGCGCAAAAGCGATGTGTGATTCATTTTTTTCCTTTGTAGCGGAACCATTAATAGTTCTGGAATTCTCCGAACTTCAAACTCCCATGTTCAACCGTACTACAAATACTTTTTCAGATAAAACCTCGGAGAAGGTAACATATTCTTTCGATGGGAAAATCTGGAAGAAATTCCTATATTCAACAGCATATAATAAAGAAGACCCTATAAATAACAATCAAGTGTATTTATCCAGAGACGTTCCATCTCCGCTTGATACTTTGGAAGAATATTATACTGGAAAATGTTTTTTTATTAATGGATTTTATTTTTTTCGACCGAAAAAATGCACCATATTAGATGCGTTGAATGGCAAGTTGAACTATCCCAAAATAGAAATCAGTCGAGATAATGACATAATTAATCTTTATGCTAATACACCAACAAATAAAATTGAAGCAATATTAGATTTATCATTAGGTCAACCTATTTTACGTAAGCATATAAATACATATCTTAATGAAGAAGGACAAGCCTATTTAAGAATAGAAACTCTTTTTACTGGCAGTATTCAGATTAAAGATACAAATATAATCATACCCAATAAACTTGTAAGAAAATTGATTAATCTTTTAGACAAAAATGGATTTACAATGACGGTTTCTGTTTCCGAAGTTGAATTTATTCCGGGAGTTAAACTTCGCGAAAAAACACCAGAAATTCCATCTGGATGGACGATTATTGATTTAGATAAAAAAATTAGTTATAAGAAAGGTAGAAGTCCTGAAGATATTTTAAATTCGATTAGATCCATTCAATGAAAATAGTTTTATTTATTCTTTTCGTTTTTTCGACGACAAACCTATTAGGTTATATCTCTAATGGAGGTGATATTATTTTTGCGATCTTACTTCATAGAATTAAGAATATTGATTCTCCAAAAGAATACTTAGGAAAAGAAATAAACCTGTTACAACTTCAAGAATCATTGTCAAAATTCGATGTTCCAAGTAAAATTTCAACAAGTGGTATCAATAGTTTAAAAGACAATGTTTGGATCGTATTTGAATTAAAGCCAGTTTTATCGAATAGCGAACCAGAATTGGGATTGATTGAATGTTCTGATTCTGGCAAATTTTACATATATGATATATTCATGTATAAACGACATTTAATAGACATAAATGCGGTAAATGAGTTGTTTAAATATACGACTGGCAGGTACTTACGCGTTGGAAAATGTATCGCTTCAAATAAAGTAGTTATTCGTCACTTTCCCGATATTACACATAAGAAGAAAAAAAACATAGTCTGTAATGCTGGTAGTTTTATTGATTATTCTATCGGAGAGCATATAAAAATACCCAAATCAGTTGATCTTGGTTTGGTCGCCTCTGGAGGCCTGAAAATCCCAGTAAAAATTCCAATAGAAAGTATTGATAATGTTAAAGCGGATATTATTTCGATACAGGTACCTTGTGGTTGCATAAGTGAAATAAAAAAACCAAATAAGATTTCTACAAATTCTAAAAGCAATATAGAATTTATGTTAGATCCTTCATATTATAATAAAACTGGACTTATTGATACATATATTATTGTGAATACATCAGATCGGAAACTTCAGAGTCATCTTATTAAAATAACTGGACTGATTGACGATAGTGCTACTGTTTATATTGAACCATATAGGATATATGACAATGAATACCTGCCTAAAACTGTTTATGAATTTGATATTTTTACTGAATGCGAAACAAATCAAATAACAGATATTAATATAATATCCATTCCCGATATCTTTGATTATACTATTTTAGAAACAATGACAAAGCTAGGCAAGCTGATGGCCAAGGTGCATATTGTCTTTGTACTCAAAGATAATATTGATTATGATAAATGCTACGAAGGGGCAATTAATTTATCGTTTATGTCTAATAAATTATTGCGTACATTTTCAATACCAATAACTATGCATCCAAAAATTAAATGAAAATAGTTCTCTTTCTTTCTTACATAGCTCGTTACATTAATATATCTTGCAAAACATTTGCATACGGATTGAAATTTGGAAATACATATATAGAAAGTGCATTACGCCCGTTTGTTGGTCGAAAAATCAATATAAATATGAAAGTATTTATATTTATATTTTCCCAAATATTACTTGCGACAAATTTAATATTTGCGCAGCTAAACTTTGATAATCTTATTCTAAAAGATGAAAGTTTCCCAAGTTCCCAAACTTACAATTTCAATTTTAAATTTAAAAATGATTCATCCAAAACAATAACGATAACGAAGGTAGAGACATCTTGTTCTTGTACAATCACGAAGCTTGAAAAAAACACCTATGCTCCGAATGAAACTGGAAAAATCAATGGAGTATTTAACATAGGGGATAGGCAAGGTTTGCAGGAAAAAGAGGTTATTGTACATACTGATGATATTTCTCAACCACAAATAAGACTAACCTTAAAAATAAATATATTAAATCCAATAGAAATAAAACCTCGTTTAATATATTGGGAAAAGGACTCTAAATTAGAATCAAAATTTATAAGACTCGTAATCAACGATCCTAAATGGAAAATGGATTCCATTACTTGTGATAGCTCAAAATTCACGACTAAGAATACAGAAGAAGATGGAAAGTATACGATAGAGGTCACTCCAGTTTCGACTGGAAGAAGGTTGCGCGACGCTATAAAAATAGAACTAATGAATGATAAATCAGAAACAAAAATATTTGCGATATACGTTTTAATAAAATGAATAGAATAAGAGCTACAGTCTTTATTATTTTTATAAACACCTCATTTTTATTGAATGCAACATTATATGCGGAAAATACGTTCAATTTTACAAGCCTACCTGTTTCAGAGGAGGGATCCGCAATACTTGTACTTGCCCCTGGAATGAATACGGACGGAGCGTTTTTCTTAAAAGAGTCGCCGTGGATGGATTTTGCGAAGCGAAACAATCTTGGGGTGATTGCTCTTAATTATTCGTCATTGGCGGAGGATTTATTGGAAAATCGCAAAGGTTATTTTTATCCCGACCAAGGTTCGGGACAGGCGTTGCTTGACGAAATAAAGCGCGTTTATGGAAAAGATCTTCCAATTATTCTCTATGGTTTTTCAGGAGGTGCGCAATTTGTCAGCAGATTTGTTGATTGGTGCCCCGATAGGATAATTGCGTGGTGTGCATATTCCGCGCAATTCTGGGATTATCCCAAGTCCGGTAGCAAAGTGACGCAAGCCCGTGGAATAGTAGCTTGCGGTGACCAGGACGGCATGCGGTGGCAACCATCTTTTGCTTTCTACTACCAAGGTCGTAAAAATAATCGCCCATGGATATGGGTTAATATATCCAATACAGGGCACAACCGCAGCGCTAAATTTGAAAGATTTGTACGCCAGTTTTTTGACGAAGAATTAGCGATTTGGCGAGGCGATAAAAAGCCCGGAGAAGACGTATATTCCGATATTTCAAATTCTGATAATGAATTATTATTGCTTTCAGATCAACCGGAACTACAATGCCCATTTAGGAGTAATGAACTTTTAGAATCATGGAAAAAAATACAGGCGCCATAGTTAAATGGTTTTTGTTTCTGAATATTTTCTTTTTGCCTTCTATTATATATTCGCAAGAGAGGAAAGATAAGTATCTTTCTGAAAATGAACGTATTTTTTCCGTAGTTTATCGCACGGATGCCAAAACACAGTCCTCAAGAAGTGATTGGCGTAAGAAGTCAAAGGTAGAAGAAATCACTTATTTGATAAGAATGCCTTCCGCATGGACGAAAGAAAAAAATGAAATGGCGGAAAAGTCAAAAACTCCCTGTGTTCGGGGCGTAATTGCAATATGTACTTGGGATAAAGAACCGGAAAGAATGCGGAAAAATTTATCTTATTGGAATAGCGAGTTTAAGTATTTAATACAATTTGCTGATGATAATAATATTGCGGTGATAACATGGACGAACTTCGGCGGATATTTAATATCTACCAGCTCTGACGAAATGACTGAAAAACAATCGAAAGACTATGATTATATTTTCAACGATAGGCTTTCTGAGTGGGAAACTGGTTTTCGTAGAGCTTTGCATAAATACAATCTTCCCAGGAATGCAACAATGCTTTATGGATTTTCCGGTGGCGCGCAAATTGCCCACCGAATTGCTTTGCGAAAGCCCGACTATTTTTCCGGAATACACATTCATGTAAATTCCAGTTATGATACCCCTACCCCGAAAGCCAAAAATCTTGTATGGTTAGTTACAACTGGCGAGTTGGAATATGGCTATCCCGCAGCAACAAGATTTTACCAAAAAATGATAGATTTAGGTTATGCCGTTATATTTAAAGCCGGAGAAAATCTTGGACATTCCACAAACGCGCAAATAAATAATCTTTCTCTGGAATTTTTTAAATATATGATAAATTTTGTGCCGGATCCTTCTAATCCCGAATGGAAGTCGCCACCAATAGATAAGTTTTATTTATTGCGACATCCCATTTACATCGGAGATTATTTGAACCAGGTAGCCTATCCCGTTGATAAAGCCTTATCAAATGTAGCGGATCGCAAATATATGGTTACTCTTCCTACTAAACCTTTGGCGGAAGCTTGGGGAACAATAATTGAATAATAATGTACATACTGTTGGCTCAAGTTATTCCTGAACGTCTAGATTGGTTTAATTTTGGCATATCCAGTGCAAATCGCACAGGGGCATTTATTGCATGTTTGATAACCTTCGTTTGGTGTTTGTATGCATTTCGTATAAAATGGTTGTCTATTTTAACGTGGATAGCTAACCTTGTATTGTTTTACTTTTTGGTTCAAACAGCCTCCCGTGGAGCGCTTGTTTCTCTTACTGCCGCTGGTATATTCTTTCTGTTTTTCGCCGGATTTAAACGTTCGCGTAGAACGGTATTTTTCGTATTATTTTGGGTTGCTTGTGCACTGCTCATACTATTGCAGTCTAGATTATCTCATCGCATGGAAGAAATGGTAACCCTCCAAAGTTCTTCCGCTAATTGCCGAATGGATATATATCTGTCAGGATTAAAGATGCTAACAGACGCTCCTTCTGGAGTACAATCGCCTATAGAGACATATATGCAATGGTATCAAGATCCCGATGATTCTGAGAGATATCTTTCCATGATTAATTCCCATTTGGAATTTTTATGCTCAAACGGACTTTTATTACGTTTAGGATATATCGCGCTTTGGGTGTTTATACTTTTTCTATTATTCCCGAGTTCGCATGCTATATTGCCATCGGCATGTACTTCAGTCTGGATTTGCTTCGCACTATGCGCTACTTTTAGTAATGTAGCAAATTATTGGGTACTTTGGATTATCCCTACTGCTTCATTTATCTTGGGAGCGGTCTATAACAGAGCCCGCCTTAGAAATTATCGTTTTTATTCTTTAGTTATCCTGATATCGCTAGTCTCATTTATAACATTACACACAATTTCATGTCTTCTGCCAAGAGAAGCTCCTTTGCATTTCCGTAACAATGGAGATGTTTTAGTCGGTGAGGGAATAGCTAAATTTTGCGTATTTAAACCTATCGAAAGAATATTGGGAACGCATTTTGGCAATGAACTTATCAGCATTCAAAAAGATGCAGATACTCCGATTTTCGTTTCCAAGAATCTTCCGCAACATAGCGTGGATAAGCTCATCATCTGTTCTGCCCTGCCCGAAAATGCAAGCGAACTTTATGCCAAAGAACTGGTCTTTTTAAATACTTTTCCGCCTAATGACATGTCTAAATATAAAAGTTTAAAAATAACCGCCGCAATAGGCGGATTTACCGATTGGCGCATGCGACGCGCATGGGAAAGTATTGCAAATAATAAAGAATATAATATTAATCTTAATATTTTAAATGGAGTTGCAGATTATATCCCAAATTGGACAAAATTTATTACAGATGAAACTAATTAAGGATTTATTATTTATAACGTTTATCTCAGGAATAATTGGACTATGCAATTATATTCTAAATCCTAACCGTCCAAATATTGAGCTTGCCTCAGATGAAATTACTTTAGAAATGTTAGCTAAATTACCGAAACCAATAATGGTAATAGACGCAAGGTCTTCAAAAGAATTTGCAGCAGGGCATGTAAAAAATGCGTATAACATTTCCGAAAGCGAATTTGACACGCATCTTTCAAACTTTCTTGATGCGTGGATTCCCGATTCTACTTTGATTGTATATTGCAATCCCGGCGCATGCAATTCTAGCAGAAGTATTGCCAATAGATTGAAAAATGAATGCGGGATGAAGAGGGTTTATGTTTTAAAGGACGATTGGAAAAAATGGAAAAATTAAGATTTTATTTAAATTGGACATTGCGCCTTATTTTGGCGGGCACGTTTGTCTACGCTGCTATAATTAAAATAGTCTTTCCAAATGAATTCTTTAACAGCGTGCGCAATTACCAATTAATTCCCGACTATCTATCTTATGTGACTGCGTATTTTCTACCTGCCTTTGAAATTGTTGTTGCTATTTTAATTTTAACAAAACGATTCTTTACAATTTCTACCTTAAGCATAACATTTATGTTACTCATCTTTATATTAGCCATATCTTCTGCGTGGGTTAGAGGGTTGGACATAAATTGCGGATGCTTTGGATCTGGTGCTCCTGAGGGTTATGAGATGGTAATCCTTCGTGACATAGCTCTCGTAGTTCTTTGTATTATTTTATTTTTGATAAATAAGAAAAATCTGCCAAGATGCACATAGTATGAAAGAGAAAAAAGTCATCCTCATAGCTATAGCAATTCCGTTTGTTGCTGTAACTTTAGCTTTGCTATTTATTTTAGTGAAACAGCATTCTGTTCAAACCGGTCCCGCCCTACCTATAGATAGCTATATTGAACACCCGCTAAATTATGCAGGAAATAGTTATTCATTTTCTGCGAGTATAATCTCGCAATTAGCATATTCAGATACAAGGGGACGCATACTCTTAGTAAAGCCACAAACTATAAACCATCAGCTTCCAATATTTGTCCCACCAACAATTAAGGGTTTCAATCCACAAGTAAATCAAGTATACGCATTTTCGGTGAGTATAGATTCTGAAGGAAAATTGGTATTAACGGATTTTAAAAAGATTTAGTAAGCATGAAATCTATATATTTTATTTTATCTATTTGTATTTGTGTACCTATATATGCACAAGATGTTGTAACTCCTTCGTCCAGTGTTACGCAACCCTCTCCAGCAAATACCTCAAATGCGCTACCTCCAACGACGTCCTCTACAACACAAGCCCCTGCATCTGAAGTAGTCAATGCTCCATCGGGTATGCCGTCACAATCTGGGCAATCTCCTTTCAGTCTGGGCGGATTGTCTTCTGCCGACAACAGCGCCATTTTGAATATGTTAAATTCTCAGGCGAATCTTACGGACTTGACCGGGAAAAAAGTTGATGAAGCCCAACAACGTCTTATTCGCTCCCGTTTTGAAAAATACCTTAATACTCCCCCTGCGGCCTCCGCAGAAGATATCGCATACAACCAGCTATTAGTAGATATAAGTCAACGTTTAGCCGGTAAAGGCGGCGGCAGTGATAATGAGCGTACTATTGATGCATGGAGAATGCTTTTTAATGCTGAAAATTACCCCATGGATGATAATCTTTGTCGCACCATCGCTGATAAGGTGGTAAACTTTTGGCAGACCACCCGAAAGATAGAAAAACTCCTCTTACAAAATGAGGCTCTAGAAAAGGATCGTACTCGTAAAGAATCTGGGATTCGAATCATCTCAAGCATGGATAGGCGCGATTTTATTGATATGATGCGCGGGAAAGATGCAACGCCTCCTCCTTCGCGTGATTACGAAATGGATCCTATAAAAAAGAGAATTGCGGAAACGGAGGCGAAAATTCAGGAAAATAAATCATACGAGGCGACTTCTAGAATTAACCAAAAATTGGATTTTCAGAGCCTTATAGTACAGTTCTTCATCCAACGCAGGTATTATCATGCAATGATTACTAATGACTTTTATCGTTACCTCTTTGCAGCCGAAGACGGGAAAATAGAAGGAGTTGACGCTTTGAAGGGGGAAGTATTTGGGGGGATAGACATCAAACTTACTACAGCAAGTATCGATGCCTTGTGCAAAGAGGCAATAAATGATACGGAACGTGCGGTTGAGGCGGTAAAATATTTGGTAAGCCGTGGAGAACTTCATTCTGCGACCCAGCGATTGATGGAGGCATTTTTTATAGGCGAGAATCTGGCTCCTATAAAGACTTTTCCGATGGACGCCAAACGGGAAATAATGCGGTATATGCGCGATACAGATAAGCTTATAAATGCCGTCAAGGTAAAGCATGTAGAGCGTGCGGAAGAAATATTGAAGGAAATCCTTACATATGTGAAAGACTTTGATACTGGGCAAATCGAGGCGTTTATTGAGACCTCGCGTCAACTCAGTAACTTAGCCCTTCAGAGAGCGCTTGTTTCGGCACAAAGTAAAAATCAGCAGGGTGTTGAAGCGGCGCTTAAAGAGGCCGTGGAGTTCTGGCCAACTAACCCTGAAATCCAAAAGTTCTTAAAGACAATGGTAAGTCGTTTGGACATAAAGGACGTAGCTGTTGCGGATTTTGACCGCCTATTGGAACAAAAAGATTTCCGGGGTATATTTAACGACCGCTTCAGGTTTGCCGCAGCACTTGCGACAGATAATAGTAGAAATGGAAAGTTTCTGGAAATAATGAAGCAAATGGAGATTATTGAAACAGCCATGTCTCAAGCAAAAGAACTTGTTCGCCAACGCAACGACTTCGCCGCGTGGGAGATTATAGAGAAAGTGTACCGCCAATTTCCGGAAGATGCTAATCTTAATAAGATGCGTGCGGATTTAACCGTCAATGCCTCGCAATTTGCCTCTGCCATAGCTAGCGCCGAGAGAGCGGCGCAATCTAGAAAATTATGGCCTGCACTGCTGCTATATTTAAAAGCTAAGGAAATCTATCCATTCTCTTCTATTGCCAATGATGAAATTACTAGTTTAGCAAAAAAAATAATCGGAGAATAAATATATCGCTTCTTTTATACAACTTTACTAGGTAAGGTAATCTAAGGCATCACGTGGCACAGTACTTGAAATCTTACATGTGAAAAGCTCGCATGTAATACCTTGCTTATGGGGTTATTTTGGACAAATTTGTGCCTATTTTTGGAGGTTCACTATAGGCATGATATATATAATCATGTTTTTGGGGGAGTTCTCATGACATTTCAACTCAATTTCGAATCTTATATAAGCCCTAGATCACAAAGGGCATTGATTAATTATAAATTTAGTTTAGTTCTACCGATTTAATATACCTTAGATTTAGGGGATATATATTCTGCATAACCCATTATTTACAATGGGTATCCATTCAAGTTTTTGATACTGATTCGCTATTTGAAAACCCCATCTTGTAGCCACTTTATTTATCACGTCTTGAATGTTTGCTTCGGTTATATTCTCTGGTGCGATGGGATCGTTACGTTGGTTTATCAAGCAATTCCAAGCTTCACTTTTAATAAGAATTTGTTTTCTATCCGAGAAAGATAATGTTGATGGTAATAATTTTTGAAGTCTATATTTTGCAAGTTCACAAATCGGCATAAAACGCGCTCCTTTTTCAATAGAAGCTTTTTTATACTGATCTATAAATGCTGATTCATTCAACTCAGGTTGTTGTTTCCAATAGGTATTCAAATCATTGAGTTCTTTTTCTCTAATATCGTTAATTTTTTGGTAAATATTGTCCTTATAAGAGATAACAAAAGGACTTTCATTATTTACCGGATTATTCCCTTCCCATAGTTTATCAGAATTTGGCTTTGGTAACGAAAAAAGCGCAGATCCCATACTAAAATCCTGCTTATCTAAATCTTTATACTGGATAGTCCAAGCCTCATTACTATAATATACGTTTAACAGATAAAGAGCGGCCAAAGCTTGAATAAGAGCTTTTACATTTCCCATATGCAAATAATAATACCTGTCGTGTTTTACTGCTTGGTAAGCTTTCGCCCAGTATGTCCCTTGTCCTTTATAGGCTTTTCTAAGCGGTTTCAGTACTCGATTTTCTTCTCTTTTTAGATTAAGGAATGGAGCAACAACATATACGCACTTATTGTCAGTTTTCCATCGAATATTTATATTTCTCAAACAATCGTTATCAAACTTAATTTCACTATCGCCTCTTTTTTTAGGCCCATTGAGTCTAAAATATAACTCTTTTGAAATTGCCTCTATTTGGACACAACAAGATACCAATAGGTCTGCCATGTATGGTGAAAAAGTCAATAATTGGTGTGTGGGTTCTATTACTTCTTGCCCATTATTATTTACAATTTTCTCGTCAGCAATAAAAATATATTTTGATAATTCAATAAACTGTTTCTCAATGTTAATATATGTTTGTTTAAATAGAATTGATTTTTCCATTTTTATAATTTATTAATAATATTATGCTAATAAGCATATATTTATTGATAGCTATTGTCAATGCTAAGAGAAAGAAATTTGTATATTCCTGATGTAAGTTCAAAAAGTCAGTGCATAACTGACGTTAGATGTTTTTAGATATTGTTGGTTGTTTGTAAAGTTATTGATTCATTTCCTCCAATTGCCCCCTAGGGGGCAGCGCACATAGATATTTACTTCTTCGCTCTACCAGCGTCAGTATCGCACCCTTGTGATTTTCACCATTATTAAATCGCCTTCCCAATCTCCAATCTAGCTTTTTTCGCTACGTTCTCGGGTCTGCTTTCTATGCTCACTCTGTTACGAATTTGCCCCCTGTAATCTTT
>OKXB01002677.1_pt1 | contig 13681 bp, 10 predicted proteins | sample 1601731 | NCBI WGS metagenome assembly OKXB01 (sample SAMN04414077, study PRJEB24778) | human gut metagenome | material: faecal | host: Homo sapiens | reverse complement strand
AGAGCACTAGCCTTCCAAGCTGGGGGTCGCGGGTTTGAGTCCCGTTTTCCGCTCTAATTTTTTGCTGTTATAGCTCAGCGGTAGAGCACTTCCTTGGTAAGGAAGAGGTCCCGAGTTCAAGTCTCGGTAACAGCTCGGATGAGCATTAGATTATTCATTAATTAAATAAAAAGGAAAAAGCTATGGCTAAAGAGAAGTTTGAGCGTACCAAACCTCATGTAAACATTGGTACTATCGGTCACGTAGACCACGGAAAGACTACTTTGACTGCTGCTATTACTACAGTATTGGCAAAGAAAGGTTTGTCAGAAGTAAAATCGTTCGATCAGATCGATAACGCTCCCGAGGAAAAAGAGCGTGGTATTACTATCAATACTTCACACGTTGAGTATGAAACTGCAAACCGTCACTATGCACACGTTGACTGCCCGGGACACGCCGACTATGTAAAGAACATGGTAACTGGTGCTGCGCAGATGGATGGTGCTATCATCGTAGTTGCTGCAACTGATGGTCCGATGCCTCAAACTCGTGAGCACATCTTGTTGGCTCGTCAGGTAAACGTTCCGCGTTTGGTCGTATTCTTGAACAAGTGCGATATGGTTGACGACGAAGAAATGTTGGAGCTCGTTGAGATGGAAATGCGTGAGCTGTTGGCAGCTTATGACTTCGAAGAAGATACTCCGATTATCCGTGGTTCTGCTTTGGGTGCCTTGAATGGTGTACCTGAATGGGAAGATAAGGTAATGGAACTTATGGACGCTTGTGATACTTGGATTCAGGAGCCTGTTCGTGACGTTGAAAAGCCTTTCTTGATGCCGGTTGAGGACGTATTCTCTATTACTGGTCGTGGTACTGTAGCAACTGGTCGTATCGAGACTGGTGTTGTGAAAGTAGGTGATGAAGTTCAGATCCTCGGTTTGGGCGAAGACAAGAAGTCTGTGATTACCGGTGTAGAAATGTTCCGTAAGTTGTTGGACGAAGGTGAAGCTGGTGATAACGTTGGTTTGTTGCTTCGTGGTATCGATAAAACAGAAATCAAGCGTGGTATGGTAATTACTCATCCGGGTTCTATTACTCCTCACTCTGGTTTCAAGGCTTCTATCTACGTTTTGAAGAAAGAAGAAGGTGGACGTCACACTCCGTTCGGAAACAAATACCGTCCTCAGTTCTATCTGCGTACTATGGACTGTACAGGTGAAATTCACTTGCCGGAAGGAACTGAAATGGTAATGCCGGGTGATAATGTAGAAATTACAGTACACTTGATTTATCCGGTAGCCTTGAACGTAGGTTTGCGTTTCGCTATCCGCGAAGGTGGACGTACGGTAGGTTCTGGTCAGATTACTGAAGTTTTTGACTAATTTAAGGTCATCATAGGCTCTCTCTTAGGGGAGAGCCACTTACGGGAGTAGCTCAGTTGGTAGAGCACCGGTCTCCAAAACCGGGTGTCGGGAGTTCGAGCCTCTCCTCCCGTGCTAATAATAAAGAATATGTTTAAGAAGATCTTTAAATATTGTAAGGAATCTTATGATGAGCTTGTCCATAAAACAACTTGGCCAACTCGTTCAGAACTTACTAACAGTGCAGTCGTAGTATTATCTGCTTCCCTACTCATTGCACTGGTTGTTTTCGCTATGGACTTCGTATTCCAAAGCGCAATGGAAGTTATTTATCCTAATTAAGTAGAGAGATGGCTGATACTGAAATGAAATGGTACGTTATGCGTGCCGTGAGTGGAAAGGAAAGCAAGGTGAAGGAGTACATTGATGCCGAAATTAAAAAAGGTGACTTTGGAAAATTCGTCTCTCAGGTGTTGATACCGACAGAAAAAGTAGTTCAGGTTCGTAATGGTAAACGTATCGTTAAGGAGCGTAATCATTTACCGGGCTATGTGTTGGTAGAAGCAGCTTTAGTGGGTGAGATACCTGTATTGTTGCGTAATACGCCGAACGTATTGGGCTTTTTGGGTGAATCTAATAGTAACCCTACTCCGTTGCGACAGTCTGAGGTTAATCGTCTTTTAGGTGCTGTTGACGAAATGCAAGATGTACCGGAAGAAGTGTTGATACCTTATGCTGAAGGGGAAACGGTTAAGGTGACAGAAGGACCTTTTAGTGGTTTTTCTGCCGTAATCGAAGAAGTGAATAACGAAAAGAAGAAACTGAAAGTAATGGTCAAGATCTTCGGTCGTAAAACGCCGTTGGAATTAGGTTTTATGCAAGTAGAGAAAGAATGATGCGTTTTGTTACGCGTATTGTTCTTGAATATCAAATTCAATAAATAACAAAAAAATGGCTAAAGAAGTTGCTGGATTAATCAAATTACAGATTAAAGGAGGCGCTGCAAATCCATCACCCCCAGTAGGTCCTGCTTTGGGTTCCAAGGGTATCAATATCATGGATTTCTGTAAAGCATTCAACGCCAGAACGCAGGAGAAAGCCGGCAAGGTGCTCCCGGTGGTAATCACCTATTATACTGATAAGTCATACGACTTTATCGTAAAGACTCCTCCCGTAGCAGTACAGTTGATGGAGATTGCGAAGTTAAAAGGTGGTTCTGCAGAGCCGAACCGTAAAAAGGTTGCTGAAATCTCTTGGGAGCAAGTGCGTACGATCGCTCAGGATAAAATGCCTGATTTGAATTGCTTTACAATAGAAGCTGCGATGAAATTGGTTGCAGGAACAGCAAGAAGTATGGGTATCACTGTAAAAGGAGACTTCCCGGGTTAATAATTAAAATCTTCAATTAAAATGAGTAAACTGACAAAAAATCAGAAGTTGGTCGCTGACAAGATTGAAGCAGGGAAAGCATACTCTTTGAAAGAAGCTTCTCAGTTGGTTAAGGATATTACGACAACCAAGTTTGATGCTTCCGTAGACATTGATGTACGTTTAGGTGTGGATCCCCGTAAAGCCAATCAGATGGTGAGAGGTGTTGTGTCTCTGCCAAATGGTACGGGTAAAGTTACGCGGGTTCTTTGCTTGTGTACTCCGGATGCTGAAGCTGCTGCTAAGGAAGCAGGCGCTGACTATGTAGGTCTTGATGAATATATCGAGAAGATAAAAGGCGGTTGGACTGACGTGGATGTCATTATCACTATGCCTTCAATAATGGGAAAAATCGGTGCCCTCGGTCGTGTACTCGGTCCTCGTGGATTGATGCCTAACCCGAAGAGTGGTACTGTAACTATGGATGTGGCCAAGGCTGTAAGAGAAGTGAAACAAGGTAAGATTGACTTTAAAGTAGATAAATCAGGTATTGTACACACTTCTATAGGTAAGGTTTCTTTTACTGCTGAGCAAATTGCACAGAATGCGAAAGAGTTTATTTCAACTATCAATAAGTTGAAACCTACAGCCGCTAAGGGTACCTATATTAAGAGTATTTATCTTTCAAGTACGATGAGCCGCGGTATCAAGATTGACCCGAAGGCTGTTGAGGAAATTTAAAAAGTAATTGAATCATGAGAAAGGAAGATAAAGGTAATATTATAGCCCAGCTTGGCGAAGTCTTGAATGAGTATGCTCATTTCTATCTGGTTGATGTGACGGGATTGAATGCTGCGACAACCAGTGCGATGAGAAGAAAATGTTTTCAGTCTGAAATTAAAATGGTAGTTGTGAAGAACACACTACTTCACAAAGCTTTGGAAGCAGCTGAGACAGATTATACTCCTTTGTACGATTGCTTAAAGGGTACGACTGCTGTGTTGTTTGCAAACACGGCAAATGCCCCTGCAAAGTTGTTGAAAGATTTTGCTAAGGATGGAATGCCCGCATTGAAGGCGGCTTATGCAGAAGAAGGTTTCTATGTAGGTGCAGACCAACTCGAAGCTCTTACGGCTATCAAGAGCAAGGATGAAGTTATTGCTGAGATTGTGGCTTTGTTGCAGTCACCGGCGAAGAACGTACTTTCTGCTCTTCAATCAGGTGGAAACACTATTCATGGAGTTCTCAAGACTCTCGGTGAAAGACCCGAATAAATTAAATTAGTATCAAACAAATAAAAAATAGAATAAAAATGGCAGATTTGAAAGCTATTGCTGAAGAATTGGTAAATTTGACAGTTAAGGAAGTTAATGAATTGGCAACTATCCTGAAGGATGAGTACGGAATTGAACCTGCTGCTGCAGCTGTTGCTGTTGCTGCTGGTCCTGCTGCTGGTGGCGCTGAAGCTGCTGCTGCAAAAGATTCTTTCGATGTAGTATTGAAGAGTGCAGGTGCAGCTAAGTTGCAGGTAGTTAAGGCTGTGAAAGAAGCTTGCGGCCTTGGCTTGAAAGAAGCAAAAGAAATGGTTGACGGTGCTCCCAGCGTATTGAAGGAAGGAATGCCGAAAGCTGATGCTGAAGCTTTGAAGAAGACTCTCGAAGAAGCTGGTGCTGAAATCGAGTTGAAGTAATTAAAAGCCTGTATTAGCAGGTTTGTCGGTAAAGAATCCTCTGGTAGAGGGTTCTTTACCTTTTTGTGTCTAAAACTATCAACAAGTTCAACTAATAATAATATAGATGTCTTCTAATCTTGTAAATCAGAGAGTTAACTTTGCAACAGTTAAGAGTCCGATGCCTTATCCGGATTTTCTTGATGTGCAATTGAAGTCGTTTAAGGACTTCCTGCAGTTGGATACTCCTCCTGAGAAACGTAAAAACGACGGCTTATATAAAGTCTTCTCAGAGAACTTCCCAATTGCCGATACGCGTAATAACTTCGTTTTGGAGTTCCTTGATTATTATATTGATCCCCCGCGCTATACAATTGAAGAGTGTTTAGAGCGTGGGCTCACCTATAGTGTGCCGCTCAAGGCCAAATTGAAGTTGTATTGTACCGACCCGGATCACGAAGACTTTGATACGGTTATTCAGGATGTGTTCTTAGGTCCTATTCCTTATATGACCGATAATGGAACTTTTATTATTAACGGAGCTGAACGAGTTGTAGTTTCCCAATTACATCGTTCTCCGGGTGTTTTCTTCGGTTCAAGTATTCATGCGAATGGGACGCAACTATATTCGGCACGTATCATTCCATTCAAAGGTTCATGGATTGAATTTGCTACAGACATCAATAATGTCATGTATGCGTATATCGACCGTAAGAAGAAATTGCCTGTTACGACTTTGTTGCGTGCCATAGGTTTCGAGGACGATAAGGATATTCTGGAGATTTTCAATTTGGCGGAAGAAGTCAAAGCGACGAAAACCAATTTAAAGAAATACATTGGTAAGAAGTTAGCTGCACGTGTGCTGAAGAGTTGGATTGAAGATTTCGTGGATGAAGACACCGGTGAGATGGTTTCAATAGAGCGTAATGAAGTCATCTTAGACCGTGAAGCTATATTGGACGAAGACAATATTTGCATCATTTTGGATAGCGGTGTTCAAAGTGTGTTGTTGCATAAGGAAGAGATAAATACGTCTGATTATTCTATCATCTTCAATACACTTCAGAAGGATCCGAGTAATTCTGAGAAGGAGGCTGTATTATACATTTACCGTCAGTTGCGTAACGCCGACCCTGCAGATGATGCCAGTGCACGTGAGGTCATCAATAACTTGTTCTTTTCAGAGAAACGTTATGATTTGGGTGAAGTGGGACGCTACCGTATCAATAGAAAGCTGAATCTTTCTACGGATATGGATGTCCGCGTATTGACGAAAGAAGATATTATCGAGATTATCAAGTATCTGATAGAGTTGATAAACTCAAAGGCACTTGTCGATGACATCGACCATTTGAGCAACCGTCGTGTAAGGACTGTAGGCGAACAATTAAGCAATCAGTTTGCTATTGGTTTGGCTCGCATGAGTCGTACGATTCGGGAACGTATGAATGTACGTGACAACGAAGTCTTTACTCCGACGGACTTGATTAATGCGAAGACCATTTCTTCCGTGATTAATTCTTTCTTCGGAACCAATGCCCTTTCGCAATTCATGGACCAGACCAACCCTCTGGCAGAGGTAACGCACAAACGTCGTTTGTCTGCCCTCGGTCCTGGCGGTTTGTCTCGTGAACGTGCAGGTTTCGAAGTGCGTGACGTACACTATACACACTATGGCCGTTTGTGTCCTATCGAATCTCCTGAAGGACCGAACATCGGTTTGATTTCTTCTTTGTGTGTATATGCCAAGATTAACGACCTCGGTTTCATTGAAACCCCTTACCGTAAGGTGCAAGACGGAGTGGTTGATTTATCATTGGAAACCGGTATTGAATATTTGACAGCAGAAGAGGAAGAAGGCAAGATTATTGGACAGGGTAATGCACCGTTGAATGATGACGGTACGTTTATCCGTAAGAAAGTAAAGTGTCGTCAGGATGACGATTATCCGGTTGTTCCCCCTTCTGATGTGAATCTGATGGACGTGGCTCCGCAGCAGATTGCTTCTATTGCCGCATCTTTGATTCCGTTCTTGGAGCATGACGACGCGCACCGTGCGTTGATGGGTTCAAACATGATGCGCCAGGCCGTGCCTTTGTTGCGTAGCGAATCTCCGATTGTAGGTACCGGTATAGAAAAACAGGTATGTGAGGATTCCCGTACGATGATTACGGCCGAGGGTGATGGCGTGATTGAATATGTGGACGCTACGACTATTCGTATTTTGTACGACCGTACGGAAGAAGAAGAGTTCGTAAGTTTCGAGCCTGCGTTGAAAGAATACCGCATCCCGAAGTTCCGTCGTACAAACCAGAATATGACGATTGACCTTCGTCCTATCTGCGATAAAGGCCAACGCGTAAAAGCCGGGGACATTTTGACGGAAGGTTATTCTACCCAGCAAGGGGAATTGGCTTTGGGTAAGAACCTTTTGGTGGCTTACATGCCATGGAAAGGCTATAACTATGAGGATGCCATTGTGCTGAACGAGCGCGTGGTACGCGAAGATATTTTGACCTCAATCCATGTGGAAGAATTCTCGTTGGAAGTTCGTGAAACGAAACGTGGAGTGGAAGAGTTGACGGCTGATATTCCGAATGTAAGCGAAGAAGCTACTAAAGATTTGGATGAGAATGGTATTGTCCGCGTCGGTGCCCGCATTCAGCCGGGTGATATTATGATCGGTAAGATTACTCCGAAGGGTGAGAGCGATCCTTCGCCCGAAGAGAAGCTGCTGCGTGCCATTTTCGGTGATAAAGCCGGTGATGTGAAGGATGCTTCTTTGAAAGCTTCTCCGTCATTGAATGGTGTGGTGATAGATAAGAAGTTGTTCTCCCGTGCCATCAAGACACGTGCTGCCAAGGCTGCGGACAAACTGATTCTTCCGAAAATAGACGAGGAATTCAACAGCAAGGTTGAAGATTTGAAGGCCATCTTGATAGACAAATTGTTGGAGCTGACGAAAGACAAGGTTTCACAAGGCGTGAAAGATTATATGGGTAGCGATGTGATTGCTTCGGGACGTAAGTTTGCGGCTTCCGCTTTGGAAGGACTCGATTTTACGACGATACAGTTAAGTGGCTGGACGGACGACGAGCATCTGAACGGTTTGATATCTCAACTGATTATAAACTTCCTGAAGAAATACAAGTTGCTTGATGCCGAACTGAAACGTAAGAAGTTTGCGATTACGATTGGTGATGAATTGCCTTCAGGTATCATTCAGATGGCTAAGGTTTATATCGCCAAGAAACGTAAGATCGGTGTCGGCGACAAGATGGCCGGACGTCACGGAAACAAGGGTATTGTATCAAAAATCGTACGTCAGGAAGACATGCCGTTCTTGGCTGACGGAACGCCGGTCGATATCGTTTTGAATCCGTTGGGTGTGCCTTCTCGTATGAACATCGGTCAGATTTTCGAGACTGTTTTAGGGGCTGCCGGAAAAGAACTTGGAGTGAAGTTTGCTACTCCGATTTTCGATGGTGCTACGTTGGATGACTTGTGTGAATGGACGGATAAAGCCGGTTTACCGCGCTATTGCTCTACGCAGTTGTATGACGGTGAGACCGGTGAGAAGTTCGACCAGTTGGCCACTGTCGGTATTGCTTATATGCTGAAGTTAGGCCACATGGTAGAAGACAAGATGCACGCCCGTTCCATCGGTCCGTATTCATTGATTACCCAACAGCCGCTCGGAGGTAAGGCGCAGTTCGGTGGTCAGCGTTTCGGAGAAATGGAAGTCTGGGCCATCGAGGCGTTCGGTGCATCTCATGTGCTACAGGAAATCTTGACTATCAAGTCGGACGATGTGGTAGGCCGTTCGAAAGCATACGAAGCGATTGTCAAGGGCGAGCCGATGCCAACTCCGGGTATTCCGGAATCACTGAATGTGTTGCTCCACGAGCTGAGAGGCTTGGGGTTGAGCATTACGCTTGAATAACAGTTGAACTCTTTTATTAATAACAGAATATGGCTTTTAGAAAAGAATCTAAAATAAAGAGTAACTTTACGAAGATAACCATCGGATTGGCTTCGCCCGAAGAAATCCTGGAAAATTCGTATGGTGAGGTTTTGAAACCCGAAACCATTAACTATCGTACCTATAAACCCGAACGTGACGGTTTGTTCTGCGAGCGTATTTTTGGTCCGACGAAGGATTATGAATGCCATTGCGGAAAGTATAAACGGATTCGTTATAAAGGTATTGTCTGCGACCGTTGTGGCGTGGAAGTAACAGAAAAGAAGGTACGTCGCGAACGTTCAGGACACATTGCATTGGTGGTGCCTGTGGCTCATATCTGGTATTTTCGTTCGTTACCGAACAAAATCGGTTATCTGTTGGGAATACCGACAAAGAAGCTGGATGCAGTCATTTACTACGAACGTTATATAGTCATTCAGCCGGGCGTGCTGGCCGAAGAAGGAATCGCAGCCAATGACTTGTTGACCGAAGATGAATATTTGGATTATCTGGAGAAACTTCCCAAAGAGAACCAGTATTTGGATGATTCGGATCCTAATAAGTTCATAGCCAAGATGGGTGCAGAGGCCATTTATGACCTTTTGCTCCGTTTGGATTTGGATAAATTGTCATACGAATTGCGTGACAGTGCCAATGCCGATACGGCCCAGCAGCGTAAGACCGAAGCCCTGAAGCGGTTGCAGGTGGTTGAGTCTTTCCGTGCCAGTCGGGGACGCAATAAGCCCGAATGGATGATTATGAAAATCCTTCCGGTGATTCCGCCCGAACTGCGTCCGTTGGTTCCGTTGGATGGCGGCCGTTTTGCCACTTCCGACTTGAACGACTTGTATCGTCGTGTCATTATTCGTAACAACCGTCTGAAGCGACTGATTGAAATCAAAGCTCCCGAGGTGATTTTGCGTAATGAGAAACGTATGTTGCAAGAGGCCGTGGACAGCTTGTTCGACAACTCCCGCAAGTCCAGTGCGGTAAAGACGGATGCCAACCGTCCTTTGAAGTCCCTTTCCGATTCGTTGAAAGGTAAGCAAGGCCGTTTCCGTCAGAACCTGTTGGGTAAGCGTGTGGACTATTCAGCCCGTTCGGTAATCGTTGTAGGACCGGAGTTGAAGATGGGAGAATGCGGTCTGCCTAAATTGATGGCCGCAGAACTTTATAAGCCGTTCATCATCCGTAAGCTCATAGAACGCGGTATCGTGAAGACCGTGAAGTCTGCCAAGAAGATTGTAGACCGCAAGGAGCCTGTGATTTGGGATATTTTGGAATACGTGATGAAAGGACATCCGGTGTTGTTGAACCGTGCTCCGACATTGCACCGCTTGGGTATCCAGGCTTTCCAACCCAAGATGATAGAAGGTAAGGCTATTCAGTTGCATCCGTTGGCTTGTACGGCGTTCAATGCCGACTTCGACGGTGACCAGATGGCTGTGCATTTGCCTTTGAGCAACGAAGCGATTCTGGAAGCGCAGATTTTGATGTTGCAGTCTCACAATATCCTGAATCCGGCAAACGGCGCGCCGATTACGGTGCCTTCTCAGGATATGGTGTTGGGCTTGTACTATATTACCAAGCTCCGTCCAGGTTCTAAGGGCGAAGGTTTGACATTCTATGGTCCCGAAGAGGCTATCATTGCTTACAATGAGAAGCGTGTAGACATTCATGCGCCTATTAAAGTTGTGGTAAAGGACCTGAATGCGAATGGCGAGCTGGAAAAGAAGATGGTGGAAACGTCCGTAGGCCGTGTGATTGTCAACGAAATCATACCGGAAGAAGTCGGTTATTTCAACGACATCATTTCCAAAAAGACTTTGCGCGGCATCATCACCGACGTGATCAAGACGGTAGGTGTGGCTCGTGCCTGCGAATTCCTGGACGGTATCAAGAATCTGGGTTATCGTATGGCATACGTGGGCGGTTTGTCTTTCAACTTGGGTGATATTATCATTCCGGAAGAAAAAGAGGAACTGGTTCGTCGCGGAAACGAAGAAGTGGAACGCATTGCCAATGATTATGGTATGGGTTTCATCACGGACAACGAACGTTATAACCAGGTCATCGATACTTGGACACACGTCAACAATGACCTTTCCAAGGTCTTGATGAAGACCATGAAAGAAGCCGACCAAGGTTTCAATGCCGTATATATGATGTTGGATTCCGGAGCCCGTGGTTCTGCCGGACAGATCAGCCAGCTTTCCGGTATGCGTGGTTTGATGGCCAAGCCCCAGAAAGCCGGAGCCGAAGGCGCCCAGATTATCGAAAACCCGATTCTTTCCAACTTCAAGGAAGGCATGAGCGTGTTGGAGTACTTCATTTCTACCCACGGTGCCCGTAAGGGTTTGGCCGATACGGCTTTGAAGACAGCCGATGCCGGTTACTTGACGCGTCGTCTTGTAGACGTATCCCACGACGTGATTATCACGGAAGAGGATTGCGGTACGTTGCGCGGTCTGGTATGTACGGCTTTGAAGAACGGCGATGAAGTCATTTCTTCACTTTACGAACGTATTCTCGGACGTGTGTCCGTGCATGATATTATCAATCCTACGACGGGTAAGTTGATTGTTTCCGCCGGGGAGGAAATCACGGAAGACAAGGCACAGGAAATCGAAGACTCTCCGATCGAGAGCGTGGAAATCCGTTCCGTATTGACTTGCGAGAGCCGTAAGGGAGTCTGCATGAAGTGCTATGGCCGCAACTTGGCTACGAGCCGGATGGTACAGAAAGGCGAGGCGGTCGGTGTGATTGCCGCCCAGTCCATCGGTGAGCCGGGTACACAGTTAACGTTGCGTACGTTCCATGCCGGTGGTGTGGCTTCGAATGCGGCAGCCAATGCATCTATCGTCGCGAAGTACGATTCGAAGGTAGAGTTCGAAGAGTTGCGTACGGTAGACATTACCGATGAGACCGGAAATGCAGCCAAGATGGTGGTAGGACGTTTGGCCGAGGTCCGCTTCGTCGACGTGAATACCGATATTGTCCTCTTCACGCAAAATGTGCCTTACGGTTCTACTTTGTATGTGAACGAAGGAGATAAAGTAGAGAAAGGCAAGCTGATAGCCAAGTGGGATCCGTTTAACGCGGTTATCGTGACGGAAACTCCGGGTAAGATTCAGTTTGAAGACGTGATAGAAGGTGTGACTTATCGTGTGGAAGCCGACGAGACGACGGGTCTGCGCGAGATGATCATCATAGAGTCAAAAGACAGGACGAAGGTTCCTTCGGCTCATATCTTGGACGAGAACGGAGAGTTGATTCGTACGTATAACTTCCCCATCGGCGGACACTTGGCTATTGAGGACAAGCAGATTGTCAAAGCCGGAGACGTATTGGTGAAGATTCCGCGTGCCGTAGGCAAGGCCGGCGACATCACGGGAGGTCTTCCGCGTGTGACCGAGTTGTTCGAAGCGCGTAATCCGTCTAATCCCGCTGTCGTTTCGGAAATCGACGGTGAGATCACGATGGGTAAACTGAAACGCGGTAACCGTGAGATTATCGTCACTTCCAAGTTGGGTGAAGTGAAGAAGTATCTCGTACCGTTATCCAAGCAGATTCTGGTACAAGAGAACGACTATGTACGTGCCGGAACTCCATTGTCAGACGGCGCCACTACGCCAGCCGACATTTTGGCCATTAAAGGTCCTACGGCGGTGCAGGAATATATCGTGAACGAGATACAGGACGTGTACCGTCTGCAGGGGGTGAAGATTAACGACAAGCACTTTGAGGTGATTGTCCGTCAGATGATGCGTAAGGTGCAGATTGACGAACCGGGCGACACTCGATTCTTGGAGCAGCAGATTGTGGACAAACTCGATTTCGCGGAAGAGAACGACCGCATTTGGGGCAAGAAAGTCGTGGTGGATGCCGGTGACTCGGAAACGATGCAAAAAGGTATGATTGTGACGGCCCGTAAGTTGCGTGACGAGAATTCTACGTTGAAACGTAAGGATTTGAAGTTAGTGCAGGTACGTGACGCCATGCCGGCCACCTCAATCCAGATTCTGCAAGGTATTACCCGTGCGGCACTGCAAACTTCGAGCTTCATGTCGGCAGCTTCCTTCCAGGAAACGACGAAGGTGCTGAATGACGCGGCCATCAATGGAAAGACCGATAAACTTGAAGGTATGAAGGAGAACGTCATCTGTGGTCATCTGATACCGGCAGGTACGGGACTTCGTGAGTTCGGCAAGATTGTCGTAGGCTGCAAGGAGGAGTACGACCGCCTGATGGCCAATCGTAAGTCTATCCTTGATTTGGATGAGTAAAATAGACTGCTTTTAGCCAGTAGTAAGAAAAAGCCGTTCCGGAATTTCCGGAGCGGCTTTTTCTTGTTCTCGATGGCATATTCCATTTGCAATCTCGCAACTTCCAAGCAGAGGATATATGCCTGTATGATGTACTCTTTTTCCTATGTATCGAATGTTTTTCCAAATGTAACAGGTTGCATGTTTGCTATTGTGAGGTTCAATTCTTTTGCACAATTTTACAGTATTAAATAAACGAGAGTATGGAAAAGAAGAATTTGTTAGTAAGAATTTTTGTTCCGGTCGTTGTGGCCGGGATGGTGTTTGTGGGGTTGCCCGCATGTTTCCAAGATGATGGTTATCCTGAAGGGTTTGTGTTGAATGACGAAGCAGGTGTGGCGACTATGGCGAAAAGAAGCATGCCGCAAGGAGGGGAAAGTATTAAACCTATAGAACCTGAGAAACCGTCATATAAATATGGTGAGGCTACTGTAACTTTTAAATGTACTAATGCTTTGCCTTCAGAATATATAGATGGTTATACCGTCTTGACGATGACGGTTCATTATTCCTATAAGATGGAAAATGGTGAACCTACTTCTGTTGAGTATGTATATTCTGCTGAGGACAATCCTGAATTTTCGATTGATGATATAGATTTGGTGGAGAATCCAGATACTGGATATTATACTTTGGTATGCAGTGGCACTTATAGTTTTATAGATTCAAATGGTTATTTATACACTTGGGGGTATTCAGGTGAATCAGAGTCGGATATTTCACTCTGATGAGATAGTATAATGTCTTGCGTTAAATAAAGCCATGTCGAAGTTCCTTTTGTTTGGCCTTGTTTTTACCCTCCTGCGATGCATCCCTGTTGTGGGACGAACAGTGGGTACTCTGTCGGATTTGGACAGCCTCCTCGGGTGCATGTCTCGCGTGGTGGCCGCGACACGTCACGTGGTTCAGGAGAAAGTCTACCTCCATTTCGACAACACGGGGTACTTCATGGGCGAGAAGATGTGGTTCACGGCCTATGTGGTGCGTGCTGACGGGCACCGTCCCGGCGTTC
>OKXB01002675.1_pt1 | contig 13689 bp, 10 predicted proteins | sample 1601731 | NCBI WGS metagenome assembly OKXB01 (sample SAMN04414077, study PRJEB24778) | human gut metagenome | material: faecal | host: Homo sapiens | reverse complement strand
CCGCGTCTGCCTATGGGAATAACCTCGATTATGTCGTAACCACCGGCGTTTTCATCGTCGTCGGTCGGAGAAAACGCTTCCGCCGCCTTGCGAAATGCGCCTGCGTTATAGCCGCCGGCGAGACCTCTGTCGCCCGCAATAACGATGAGGATTGCTCTTTTGCCGCTTCGCGGTTTGAGAAAGGGCGAGGAAGCGCATTCGCTTGATGATGCGAGCTGCGCCATTACGGTTCCGAACGCATCAAGATAGCTTCGCGATGCGGCAAGTTTTTCGGTTGCCTTTCGGATTTTGCTTGCGGCAACAAGCTGCATTGCGCGGGTCAGGTGCAGTGTTGAATCAACGCTCTTTATTCTTGTTTTGAGCAGCTTGATGTTTGCGCTCATTGTAAATAACCTCTGTTATCTGTTTATCTGTTGAACCCGCGGAATGTTCACGGGCGGAACTTTTCGGCAAGTTTCGCAAGCGCGGAATTCAGCTCGTCAATATCCGCCTGTTCGTATTGCCCTGCATCAAACCTGTTCAAAAGGTCGGAGTATTCGCTTCGGAGCAGTTCGTACAGTGCCGCTTCGTAATCGGAAACGCTTTCAACGGGAATATCGTTGAGCTTTCCGTGCGTAACAGCGTAAATAATTGCCGTTTGGCAGCCCACGGTGACGGGGGAATTGCGCTTTTGCTTCAGCACCTCAACAATGCGTTCGCCTAATGCAAGCCTTGCCTTTGTGTCTGCATCCAAATCGCTTCCGAACTGAGCAAAAGCCTGAAGTTCGCGATACTGGGAATAGAGCAGTTTCAGCTCGCCGGAAACCTTTTTCATGGGTTTGAGCTGAGCCGCGCCGCCGACACGGCTGACCGAAATGCCGGGGTTGATTGCGGGGCGAATACCTGAATGGAAGAGTTCCGTTTCAAGGAAAATCTGTCCGTCCGTGATGGAAATAACGTTTGTCGGAATGTAGGCAGATACATCGCCTGCCTGCGTCTCAATGATTGGCAGTGCTATGATTGAGCCTCCGCCTAATGCATCCGACAATTTGCTGGAACGCTCCAGCAGTCTGGAATGTAAATAGAATACATCACCCGGATATGCCTCACGTCCCGGAGAACGCTCCAGCAGCAGGGACAATGCACGATATGCAACTGCATGCTTGGAAAGGTCATCGTACACGATCAGTACATCCTTTCCCTGATACATGAAATATTCTGCCAGTGCTGTTCCCGCATACGGTGCAATATATTGCAGGGAAGCGGATTCGCTTGCCGTTGCAGAAAGTACAACCGTATAATCCAATGCATCGTGCTTTGTCAAAGTATTCACAAGTTTCGCAATGGTAGAAGCTTTCTGTCCGATTGCTACGTAAATACAGATCACATCTTTTCCCTTCTGGTTTAAGATGGTATCGACTGCGATGGATGTTTTACCGGTCTGTCTGTCACCGATGATCAGCTCACGCTGTCCGCGTCCGATTGGGAACATCGCATCAATTGCAAGAATACCTGTTTCAAGCGGCTGGTTTACGGACTGTCTGTCTACGATACCCGGTGCTTCCTGCTCAATTGCGCGATAATCATCTGCCGGGATCTCGCCCTTTCCATCGATCGGTGCGCCAAGCGCATTGACAATTCTTCCGAGATAGGCATTTCCTACCGGAACACCTGCTTTTTTCTTCGTGCGTGTTACTTTTGTGCCCTCTTTGATCTCTGTATCTTTTCCAAGAATGATACAGCCGATCTGGTCACGTCTGATATCCTGAACCATACCACGGATGCCGTTTTCAAATATAACGATCTCACCATACATGGCATGCTCTATTCCATAAATGGTTGCGATTCCATCGCCAACCCAGATGACAGAACCAACTTCCTGTTCACCGGATACCATGTCATAATTTTCGATTTCTGTTTTCAGGATGGAGATAATCTCCTCTGAATTTATGGAACCCACGTCGTCACCTCCATGTTAATTTCTGTTGTAATCTGTCAAGCCGTCCCCTGATACTGAAATCCTCTTCGATGTCTCCCACGCGGAGCACGAATCCTGCGATCAGTTCCGGCTTTTTTTCGAATTCCAGCTCTACCTGTGTCTTTTTATATTTCCCTGCCAGATAGTTTCTGATCTGTGCAAGCTGCGTCTCATCCGGCACCTCTGCACATTGCATTTTTGCACGGAGTATCCCGTTTTTTTCATCATAACAGTTCTGGTATGCCGCAAACACATCTTCGATCACGTCCATATGTTCATGGTCACACAGTTCTTTCAAAAAATGATGTATCTCCTGCGGAAAAAATCTTTCGATCATCCGGTGCTTTTCTTTTCTGGAAACAACCGGGCAGTTCAACACACGCGGCAGCTCACTGGTCAGCTCAAATATTTCTTTTGTCTTTTCCACGATTTCTTTTGTGATACCAAGCTCAAAAAGAACCGTTCCGTAATTATTTGCTGTCTGTGTCATTGCAACCACCTGTTTTAGCTAAAAATTGCTCATACATGAGCTTATTCTGCTCTGCTGCATCTGCCTTGCCAAGCACTTTTCCGGCTGCCATCATTGCAAGTCCTGCAATCTGCGTCTGAAGATCCTGCACTGTCTTTTCACGCTCAAGATCAATGGTCTTATGTGCATTTGCAATGATTTTTTCTGCTTCCTGATCCGCAGCATTTACTCTGCTCTCATATTCTGCCTGTGCCGTTTTTCTTGCCTTCTCCACAATATGTGCGGACTCGTCATGTGCCTGTTTTAATGCATCCTCATACTGGCTCTTAAGTTCATTCGCCTGCTCCGTAGTCTTTTTCGCATCCGCCATCTGACCTTCGATCATCTGTCTGCGCTGTTCCATGACATTTGTCACCGGCTTGATCAAAAACTTGCGAAGTCCAAAATAAAGAATCAGCAGATTTATGATGGTAAAGAGGACATTCCAGTCAATTCTTAATAACTGCATACTCTACCATAACCTTTCTTTAGCCTAAGAATAAGATAATTAAAATTGCGACTACCATACCGAAAATTGCAGTACCTTCGGCCAATGCACATCCAAGTAATAATGCTTTTGTGATTTTTCCGTCTGCTTCCGGCTGTCTTGCGATTGCGTCCGTTGCTTTTGAGGTTGCAAGTCCGATACCAATACCTGCTCCAATACCTGTTAATGCTGCGATACCTGCTCCAATTGCGATTAATGAATTCATGATGTTTTCTCCTTTACCATTTCTTTTTCAATTTTTCTGTGAGTGTGTTTACTCAATGCTCTCCTTAATGAAGAGTGATGTTAAAAATACAAATACATAAGCCTGTATGAATCCGTCAAACAGATCAAAATAAAGGCTTAACACTGCCGGTACAAAAATCGGCACTACAATTTTGATTAATTCCATAATTACAAATGCGCCTAAAATGTTACCAAACAAACGCATGCACAGGGATAATGGCCGGATGAATACTTCGAGGATATTCATCGGCAGCATGATCGGGATTGGTTCTGCAAAACTTTTCAAAAACCCTTTTGTACCTTTTTTCCGCACTCCTGCAGCCTCAATTAAGATGATGCTCATAAGTGCAAGTGCGCCCGTCACGCCTACGTCCTTCGTTGGTGATTTCAATCCAAACAGACCGATCATATTGGCAAACCCAATATAGACACCGACCGTCATCAGATATGGGATATACTGTTTTCCCTCCTCGCCAAGAAGATCATAGAAGAAGTTATAGAGACCTCCAACTATCGTTTCCAATACGAGCTGTTTCTTACCGACGTTTTCAACCTTTAAGTTCCGCCCGAGTATTGCCGCTGCGATCAGTAATACCGCCATGATGACCCACGTGACAACAACCGATTCTGCTACCGGTATTCCGCCAAAAAGCGGGATTGTAAATGCCGTATCACAATTCAACTGCGCCATCAGCTCCTTTGATAGTTCTTCCGTATGACCACTTCCTTTCTTATTTTTTATTGCCAAACATATTTTTAGTTATTTTTTATTGAAATGTCAATTTTTTCGAAAGACTATTTTTCCCTTCTATTTTTTGTGTATTTTGTATAGTTTTTATTCTGTTTTTTGTGCACTTTTTTGTTTTTCTTGTGAATTGCATTTTTAATAAAAATACATTTATCTGATTTTGTCTGTGATTAAATTTACAGATTTTCCAAGAAATGTTAATTTGAACTTGATAATTATGTGATTTTGATACAAAAAAGTCATTGGATTACATTTGTAATAATTGTAATTCAATGACTTATGTTTTTTTGATCAGCCGAGAAGTTCCATGATCTCCTCTTTTGTGAATACTACGGAATCCATTCCCTCGCCCTCCAGCACCTGCTCGGCAAGCTTTTTCTTTTTCTCCTGGATATCAATGATCTTCTCCTCGATCGTACCCTGGGAGACGAGTTTGTAAACCGTCACGACATTCTTCTGCCCGATACGGTGTGCACGGTCGGTTGCCTGATTCTGCACGGCAACGTTCCACCATGGATCGTAGTGGATGACGATGTCTGCTGCGGTGAGGTTTAATCCGGTTCCTCCTGCCTTTAAGGAGATACAGAACACCGGGACATCATCTTTGTTGAAGCTGTCTACCATCTGCATACGTTTTTCCTTATTGACGGAGCCGGTGAGCATATAGTAATCAATGCCCAGCTTTTTCAGCTGTTCCGCCAGACGGTCTAACATGGTCGTGAACTGGGAGAATAACAGCACCTTGTGTCCACCGTGCACTGCGTTCCCGATCAGATCCATACACATCTGGACTTTTGCGGATTCGCCCTTGTAATCTTCGAATAAAAGTGCCGGATCACAACAGAGCTGACGCAGTTTTGTGAGTTCTGCAAGGATCTGGATCTTGTTGGACTTAAATTCTGCCTCGCTCTTGCCATCTAACATCTGCTTCATCTGCTGCACATGCGCATCATAAAGAGCCAGCTGTTCGCCCTCCATCTTCGCATAAACATTCTCTTCGAGTTTTTCCGGAAGATCTTTTAATACATCACCTTTTAACCGGCGCAGGATAAACGGACGGATCATGCGCTGTAAACGTTCCATCTTGTTCTCATCTTTGTTCACAACGATCGGTGTCTCGATCTCCTCACGGAACTTCTGGTATGTATACAAAAATCCCGGCATCAGGTAATCAAAGATACTCCAAAGCTCGCTTAAGCGGTTCTCGATCGGTGTACCGGTCAGCGCCAGCTTAAAGGCTGCCGTGATCTTCTTGACGCCTTTTGCCGCCTGCGTTCCGGCATTTTTAATATATTGAGCTTCATCAATGACCTGAACTGCAAACACAATGTTTTTGTAATACTCCACGTCACGTTTTAACAGATCATAGGATGTGATGAGGATCTGCCCGTCCGTGGTGTGACGGATGATATCTTTCCGTTCCGGTGCACTTCCTGTGATCGTCACAGTCTCAAGTTCCGGTGCAAAACGCTCAATCTCTTTCTGCCAGTTATAAACTAAAGATGCCGGACATACAATAAGTGATCTGCGGCGCTCCTTTTCCCCTGCATCATAATCCTGACGCTCTGCCAGAAGAAGGCTTATTACCTGAAGCGTTTTTCCAAGTCCCATATCGTCCGCAAGGATTCCGCCAAAACCGTTCTCCCGCAGCGTTTTCAGCCAGAGGAAACCGTTTTTCTGGTAGTTTCTCATAACATTTTTCAGGGAATCCACCACCTCATAATCACTGTCCTCGATGGTTTTCATGTTCCGCACCATGCCTTTGAATTCCCTGTTTTTCTCGATAGACAGCAGCTGGTTATTTTTCAGTGCTGCATCCAGATACATAGCGCGGTATTTTGGGATCACGACGGTTCCTTTTTTCAGGCTTGCCTCGGTAAGCTGTAAATCCTCACTGACTTCTGCAAGCGCACTGATCCCATCCTCTTTGATATCTAAGAAATCCCCGTTTTTCAGACGGATATACTTTTTCTTTCTGTCGTACTTGGAAAGCAGATATGCCAGCTCCTCGGAGGACATCTCATCGGAGTGTACCTTTAATTCCAGAAGGTCACTCTTTAAGGAGACACCCACGGTTACGCTCGGCGCATTGACCACTTTCATATTGCGGAACTTGTCCGACGTGTAAATTGCCATAAAATGGCTTAACCGCTGCAATCCGCCCGCCACGAGCTGATAGAGCAGATCTTCGTCTTTTGCAATGACAAAAAATGTCTTTGAATGGTCATATTCATTGAAATATGGCTCCACAAGGCTCTTGATGCGCAGCTCCTCAGACAGATCACGTACCTCGCCCGGTTCTACTTTGGCAAGCACGTTGTATTTATTATCTCCATATACTGCAACCAGCTTCGCTCCGACAACATCCATTGCCTGGCGGTCCAGATATAACTCAAATTCCGGCTTCGGCGGAACATAAAGTGCCTCATCAAAACCTTCCGGGATCACATCGAAGCTCTCCCGCACCATCGGCAGAAGATCTCTGCAGAACATTGCAAGCTCTTCTGCTGCAATATAGCAGTCTCCCCCTACCTGGCGGTGTAAAAACTGGAAGAAGTCTGATACTTTTCCTTTTAACAATGGCTCTCCGAGGAAAATCTCCCCATCCTCATAAAAGTAATAATACTTGTCTCCCTCGATCATCGGCAGATCTTCCATGCAGAGAAACGCTCCCGCACTTCCACCTTTCAGCGTCAGTTTTGGTTTGCGTTTTGTTCCATTATAGATGTAACTTTCATTCATATCATAACCGATCGTTGCATGAAAAGGAGTTCCTTTCACCGCTTCCAAAAACCGGTCGATCCCCACACCATCAAGCTCCATGGTACGCTCATAGCCGCCGGTGTAGGCATAATAGGCATGAAACTTACTCTGGCGCTTTTTATCATCATCCTGCTGCTGCATAAACCGGATCAGGCGCTTTGCATCCTCCGAAAAAGCTTCCATGTGATGATAAAAATCAAGTTTTTTGCCGTAATGCACTTTCTCATTGACCTGAACAGAATGTAAAAACGCAGAAATGTTTTTTAACACATACTTTGTCTCCATTCCGATCTTAAATTCTAGTCTTGCATAGCCGTAATCCATCTCAAAGTAAGGTTCTAACTCTACTTTTCCGTAAATGGTTTCCGGTAACATATATTTGGATGTTGCACGCATGGAATACTGGCTCAGCAGATTTTTCAGCGGTGCTGCCGTCTCCATCTTTCCCACCGGACGTTCCCCTGCTTCCGGTGTCTCTGTGCCCTGTCCCCGTTTTAACCTGAGAATCTCCATCGGAGTCCTCTTGTTTACATAATTCAAAAGCATTGCCACACAATGCTTGCACATTCCCTCATAATTATAAAAAGCCTCACATCCGCAGTTGCAGTTCGTCACATCCCCGAACTCCTCGTCGATAGTGGCTGTCACTTCATAATACTCCTGATTGATTCCACGAACTTTTGCCCTGACATCTGCCACTGGCAGCTCATCCACTAAATACAACTCATAGGAAAAATCAAAAACCCCCGCCGTTTCATACAGCTCTTTCCCTCTCCGGTACGCCGCCGGATACACTGTCTCTTTAATGTCTGATACGGAAAACATATAATTACTTACTCTGTCCTTTCATTTTCATTCGTACTGTCGTTATGACTGTCTTTCTATAATAACACAAAAATGGAAAAGACTGCTATAGTTTTTTCTTTGAATTTTAATTTTCACGTTTTTTTGATCTTTTTATATGTTTTTATCACGTTTTTCACAGCTAAATCACATATTTTTTCACGTTTTTATATAAAATAAGCCTCCGATATAAAATCAGAAGCTCATCTTTTCTAATTATTTTAAAAACGTCACCTTAATCTCCGTACCGGCACCCTCCTCACTTTCCAGTGAGATCTGCGCCTCATGCTGCGCTACGATATGCTTTACGATGGCAAGCCCCAGTCCTGTGCCGCCGGTCGATTTCGAACGGCTCTTGTCCACGCGGTAGAAACGTTCAAAGACTCGCTTCTGCGCTTCTTTTGGGATACCGATCCCTGTGTCTTTCACGGTCAGCGTCGGGTGTCCATTCTCCGTGCCCGTCATGATCGTCACTTTTCCACCCTTTTTATTGTAACGCACCGCATTGCTGCACAGATTGTAGATCAGTTCGTCGATCAGGTTTCTGTTTCCCCTGATCTCAGCGGAATCTCCCTGTACTTCCACCGTCACCTCGTTCTTTTCCGCCGGGATCTCCATCATTGCCTGACAGTTTAACGCCATCTCATGGAGGTCTAACGTCTCAAACTCGATCTTTGTGTCGTCGCTGTCTAACTCGGAAAGCTTGATGATATCATTGATCAGATATTGCAGACGCTCTGCGCTCTTGTGGATTTCCGTGGCAAAATGAATGGTATCCTCCCCACTTGTCATTCCACTTGCAATGAGTTCTGCATAACCGGAAATCGCAGTGAGCGGTGTCTTTAATTCGTGTGAAACATTTGCAGTAAATTCCTGACGCATCTGGGAATGCTTTAAGATGTCCACATGCTGCTGCTTGATGGTCGCAACAAACGGCTTCATCTCGTCATAAACGTCATTTTCTTCCAGCAGTACAATATTGTCCGCCATCTTTTCGATCGGTGCCACAAGACGCCTGGTAAGCCTGTGTGCAAGGACTGTGCACAGTACAAATACGCAGAATCCCACAGACAACGTGAGATATACCATCTTGATGATCAGACTGTAGATGCTGTTACTATCTTTTCCAATACGCAGAACTTTTCCGTCATCTGTTCTCATTGCATAATAAAAAGTATGTTTTGTGGACGTAGTCGATTTCCGCATTGCACGCCCCTCTCCGGCTGCCAATGCAGAAGCGATCTCCGGACGTTCCCTGTGATTTTCCATCTTCGACTCGTCTTCCATGCTGTCATAGATGACGGTTCCATCCTCATTGATCAGCGTGATACGCAGCCCATCTTTATTCAGATTATAGTTGATCTCATCCGGCAGATCCTCCGGTTTCATCATGGAGATCACATGGGCGTTTGCCTTCAGATCGTCAAAAATCTGTTTTTTCAATATATCATAGAAAAGTACCATGGCACAGATTGCCATGACTATGATTGCAATTGCTGAGATCAGCATAAATTTGCTGTTAATTTTCTTTTTCATTCTATCACCGTCTTACGTCTGTCCTGCTCTTTCTTCTACTCAGAGAATGGAGGTTACTCCACCATGTAACCGACGTTACGCACTGTCTTGATGTGGCTTCCCGCCTCTCCAAGTTTCTGTCTCAATGTCTTGATGTGCATATCGACTGTCCGGCTCTCACCCTCATAGTCAAAGCCCCACACCTGGTTCATGATCTTATCCCTCGACAGCACGATTCCCTTGTTGATGACAAGGTATTTTAAAAGTTCAAATTCTTTGTAGGTGAGTTCACACAGTTTTCCATCCACGTAAACGGCGTGTTTATCGTTATCCACCAGAATATTCCCGTAGGAGATCTGTGATTCTTCCTGCGCATTCGTGGTTCTGCGCAATAATGCCTTAACGCGGGAGATCAGCTCCATGACACCAAACGGCTTGGAAATGTAATCGTCCGCTCCAAGATCCAAACCTTTTACTTTGTCAAGCTCGGATGTTTTTGCTGTCACCATAATGATCGGCACCTTCGCTGTGTTTTTATCTGCACGGATCTTTGTCAGAATATCAAGGCCGTCCTCATTCGGAAGCATGATATCTAATAAAATCAGGGCCGGAACTTTGCTCTCTAACCTTTTAAAAAGATCTGCACCGCACTCAAATTCTTCTACCTGATATCCGCTGTTTTTTAACGCATAGCGCTCGATCTCGCGGATATTTACATCATCTTCTACAATATAGATTGTTGCCATAATCATTTCCTCCCACTGTTCGCTCTATAAATAGATTATAATACAGCCTGCTTTGTTTTTTCTATAAGTCTTTCCCTGATTCACAAAAAATTCGCAACACAATAATTGTGCTGCGAATTTCTTCCCGGATTTAATCTATCTCATATTTTTGTTCAAATTCATTTTCCAGTTTTGTAAATTCTGCACTCTCTTTTTCATCCATCTGCTCTGTAAAACTGTGTTCCTCCAGACCGGTATCATTTAACTGCATCATATATACTGCGATATTGGAGCAGTGATCGGCAACACGCTCGTAGTTCATGGCAAGATCTGAGAGTACCAGTCCAAGTCCGATCGTGCATTTTCCCTTGCGCAGACGCTTCATATGATGTTTTTTTACCGTTTTGTTCAGGCCGTCAATGACTTCTTCTAACGGTTCCACGGAACGCGCAAGTGGAATATCGGTATTGATAAACGCTCCGGTCGTTCTCTCTAAGATATCCCGCACGGCTTTGGAGTAAATGTTCATCTCCTCCTCCGCCTTCTTAGAAAACTTTGCGTCCTCTTTCTGCATCTGCTGTACACATTCTACCACATTTACCGCATGATCGGAAATTCTCTCAAAATCCGTCAGACAGTGTAAAAGTGAAGTCACCCGCAGACTGTCTGTATACGAAAGATCCCCACTGTTTAATTTCGTCAGATAGGCGCTGATTTTATCATCATACACATCTACGCGGTTTTCTTTTGCGATCACTTCCGCAAATTTCTGATCCGAAGGCTCTTTGATACATTCCATTGCCTCGATAAAACTGTTTTTTGTGATCTCTGCCATCTGGTTTACTAAAGTTTTACATTGCTCGATCGCAAATGCAGGACTGCTCACAAAACGCTCATCTAAAATGGCAAACACATCTTCTTTGGCAGATTTTTCCTCGTCAGATTCCGGGATTGTAAGGTAAGCCAGTTTTTCCAGCCCACGGATAAACGGAAATAATACTACAGTTGTAAAGACATTAAAAATACTGTGGATCAGCGCGATCCCTGCAACTCCTACCGTCTCCCCGACAAATTCAAAACGAAAGATTGCATTTCCAATATAAAATACTGTAAGGAATAATAAGGTTCCGATAATGTTGAAATATAAATGCACGAATGCGGTTCTCTTTGCGCCCCGGTTTGCACCGATTGCTGAGATCATCGCTGTGACACAGGTTCCGATATTCTGTCCTAAGATAATCGGAATAACCGAACCATAAGTAAATGCTCCTGTGACAGACAATGCCTGCAGGATACCAACAGAAGCCGAAGAACTCTGAATGACTGCGGTGAGCAGCGCTCCTGCTAACACGCCAAATACCGGATTGTTGAACATCGTCAGAATATCGGTAAACTCCGGCACATCCGCAAGCGGCTTTACAGCGTCGCTCATTGTCTCCATACCAAACATTAAGATTGCAAATCCAAGTAAGATTTCACCGATATCTTTCTTTTTGTCCTTGCCGGACATATACATAATAATACCGATCAGTGCGAGAACCGGTGAAAAAGAGGACGGTTTTAACATGCTGATCAGGAAATTGGAACTCTCGATCCCGGTCAGGCTCAAAAGCCATGAGGTAACTGTCGTTCCAATGTTTGCACCCATGATGATTCCGATCGCCTGCGACAGTTTCATGATGCCTGAATTTACGAAACCGACAACCATGACCGTTGTAGCTGAGGATGACTGGATCACAGCTGTCACGCCGGCTCCGAGCAATACCGCTTTAAACGGATTCGAGGTCAGGCTCTCTAAGATACGCTCCAATTTTCCGCCGGACATTTTTTCAAGACCGCCACCCATAACACTCATTCCGTACAGGAACATTGCCAGACCGCCGATCATTGTCAGAATTCCAAAAATATTCATAATCTCTCCCTTACATAGACATATACTAGGTTATTGTTTACATTTCGATTCCATATTATAAACTACATGTAAATCTTATGTCGGTTTTATGTAAAATCTATGTAAAATCGCAATCAGGAGTCTTTTAGCATACCTTTTTTATGTCTGTAAGGGAAAAGTTTTCTTAAAATTTATTCGTCTTCGTGTTTTCCGGTGATAGAATAGATCACCCATTCTGCAATGTTGGTTGCATGATCGCCGATACGCTCAAAATATTTTGCGACCATCAGCATATCCGTTGCCATCTCACCATTTTTTACATTCTCATTGATTTTTTGGATGAGTTCTTTCCGGAAACTGTCAAAAAGATCGTCCACCACATCATCACGGTTGATGACCCAGCGTGCCAGTTCGAGATCTTTGTTGACAAAAGCATCCACACTCTTGATAACCATATCGGTTGTCTCTTTTGCCATCTCTTTGATCACTTCCATATTAATGGCGCTTTTTTCATAATCGGAATCTGCCATCAAAATGGTCATCTCCGAAATATCCGCTGCATGATCCCCGATACGCTCCATGTCCGTGATCATTTTTAACGCTGCAGAAATTAATCTTAAGTCTTTTGCTACCGGCTGCTGTTGCAGCAGTAGTTTCATGCAGAGAGCTTCGATCGTTTTCTCCTGCTCATCTACTTCCACGTCAAATTTGATCGCCTGCTCTGCTTTTTCTACATCCTGTTTTACCAGTGCTGATATCCCCATCTCAATCGCCTGCTCGATCAAGCTTCCCATCTGGATCAATTCATTATTTAATTCTAATAACTGTCTGTCAAATCGATTTCTCATATCATTCTCTCCTTTTTATTTATGTCAACCAAAACGTCCTGTGATATAGTCCTCGGTACGTTTATCCTGTGGAATTGAGAATAATTTTTCTGTCTCGCCAGCCTCGATCACCTCTCCTAATAAGAAGAATACGGTTTTATCCGAAACACGCACAGCCTGCTGCATATTGTGTGTGACCATGACGATGGTGTACTGTTTTTTCAGTTCAATGACAAGATCCTCGATCTTGGATGTGGAGATCGGATCAAGCGCGGAAGTCGGTTCGTCCATTAGGATGACTTCCGGTTCCACTGCCAGTGCCCTTGCGATACATATTCTCTGCTGCTGTCCACCGGACATGCCAAGTGCGCTTTTTTTCAGACGGTCTTTCACTTCGTCCCAGATTGCCGCATCACGCAGGGATTTTTCCACGATCTCATCTAATTTTGCTTTGGAGCGGATACCGTGGGTTCTCGGTCCATACGCAATATTGTCGTAAATACTCATCGGGAACGGATTTGGCTTCTGGAATACCATGCCGACTCTTTTTCGTAAAAGATTGACATCCATCCCCTTATAGATGTCCTCGCCATCTAACAGGACATTTCCTGTGATCTTACATCCTTCCACCAGGTCATTCATTCTGTTCAGACTTTTTAAAAAGGTGGATTTTCCACAGCCGGACGGACCGATAAATGCGGTAATTTCTTTTTCATTAATGGACAGACCCACGTCCTTGAGCGCGTGGAAATCGCCGTAATACAGATTCAGATTCGATATATTAAACTTTTCTCCCATGTTTTCCTCATTTCCGCGCTTCGCGCTATTCTTTCACTGCCTCAAACCGCTTCGCGATCAGGGATGAGACTCCATTTATCAGAAGGACAATGACAAGCAGCACCACTGCAGTCGCATTTGCTTCATTTTTATGTAAACCTTCATTAGCGGCATGTAGGGTTTTTCCTTTTTCATTGATTCAACATAGGTGGAATCAACGGTCAGCGTGGACACCATTATCAGTCCGCCGACCATGTACAGCTTTGCGTAAAGCTGCGCGAGGACTCCTCCGTCGCTGATGCCGACAAGTATCGGTGAATCTATACCAAGCTTTGTGAAAAGCGCTTTGAGTGCGGCTGCCATTTCGGTGTTCTTCCAGACTTTCAGCGGATATTTCATCAT
>OKXB01002669.1_pt1 | contig 13715 bp, 9 predicted proteins | sample 1601731 | NCBI WGS metagenome assembly OKXB01 (sample SAMN04414077, study PRJEB24778) | human gut metagenome | material: faecal | host: Homo sapiens | reverse complement strand
AACTCTAAAGAACAAACTTAATAAGTGACCTTTTAAGTTTGTTCTTTGCGTATTTAGAAAGGTCTGAATTAAAAAACCCTCTTATTAAGTGATAAGTGAATTAGTAGTTGATGTACAACCCAAAGAGGTATCTATTGCCGTATTGGAAGACAAAAACCTTGTGGAACTCCAGAAGGAGGCCCGCAATGTCTCGTTTGCCGTAGGCGATATTTATCTTGGCAAAGTAAAAAAACTGATGCCGGGTTTGAACGCTGCTTTTATCGACGTAGGGTACAAAAAGGACGCATTTCTTCATTATCTGGACTTAGGTCCTAACTTCAACACCCAACAAAAGTTCCTCAAACAAGCACTTGGCGATCCTAAAAAGATGCCCGCCATTTCAAAAGTACAGATACTTCCGGAGATTGAAAAGGACGGAAGCATCAGTAACGTGCTAAAAGTAGGACAAGAGGTGTTGGTACAGATTGCCAAAGAGCCGATCTCAACAAAGGGTCCGCGACTGACTTCCGAGCTGTCATTTGCCGGAAGATACATCGTATTGATACCATTTGCCGATAAGGTCTCTGTCTCCACAAAAATCAAGTCGAGCGAAGAACGTGCCCGTTTGCGGCAGTTGATTCAGAGCATCAAGCCGAAAAATTTCAGCGTGATCGTACGTACTTCTTCCGAAGGAAAACGTGTTGCTGAACTCGACCATGAATTAAAGACATTAGTGAAACGATGGGAAGATAACATCGTCAAAGTTCCCAAACTGAAAGTGCCGTCGATTGTATATGAAGAAACGGCACGTACGGTAGCTTTGCTCCGCGACATCTTCAACCCGTCTTTCCAGAACATTTACGTAAACGATGCGGATGTTTATCATAACATACGCGATTATGTCAGCCTGATCGCTCCCGGAAGGGAAGAGATCGTACAGCGATATACCGGCGAATTACCTATCTTCGACAATTTCGGTATCACGAAACAAGTTAAATCGCTGTTCGGACGTACGGTTACGTATAAAAGTGGAGCTTACCTGATTATCGAGCATACCGAGGCCATGCACGTGATAGATGTGAACAGCGGCAACCGTTCCAAAGGGAGCGACGCCCAGGAGAAAACAGCTATCGACGTAAACACAGCCGCCGCCGACGAAATTGCACGCCAGCTTCGTCTCCGTGATATGGGCGGTATTATTGTGGTCGACTTCATCGACATGGCGGAAGCCGCCAACCGACAGAAGTTGTTTGAACACATGACTAAAGCGATGGCAAGCGACCGGGCCAAACACAACATCCTGCCTTTAAGTAAGTTTGGTCTGATGCAGATTACCCGCCAGCGGGTACGCCCGGCAATGGATGTGGATACAACAGAATCGTGTCCTACCTGTTTCGGCACAGGGACAATCAAACCTTCGATCCTATTTACCGACAATCTGGAAGGTAAGATCGATTGTTTAGTGAATAAGCATAATGTAAAGAAATTCGCCCTGCACGTACATCCCTACGTGGCAGCATTCGTAAACAAGGGGCTTTATCCCCTCAGTATGAAATGGAAACTAAAATACTCAATGGGTATGAAAGTCATTCCTAACCAAAGTCTGGGTTTTCTGGAATACAAGTTTATTGATTCCGACAAGAACGAACTCGACATGATGGAAGAAAAGGAAATGAAAAAATAAAAAATCCCCGAAGCGATACAGGCTTCGGGGATTTTTATGATCTTCCGGATTAAAAGAAAAGAAACAAAAAAAACTTCACCTGTTTATATTGCCGGTTTACATATTCTGCAATACGTTCATAAGCTTTAGCAATATGTATATTCACTGTTTTCTCACTAATTCCTAATACATCGGCAATTTCCCGATTCTTTAATTTATCAGAGAGCACAAGACGAAAAACTTCTCTACATTTGGGGGGCAAAGAATCAATAGCCTGTTGGACTAACACTTGATATTCCTCATCCATCAAACTTTTTTCTGGTGTATCCGAATCTGGGATCAGTTCCATTTCATACAAAGAAAAAGAATCTTTTTCCTGCACATACCCTCTTCTTACATAATGTAAAGCCTGATTTTTTACTGATATATACAAATAACGTTCCGGTTCTTTCACATGGGACAACGTTTCCCGCTTTTGCCAAATAACAGTAAAGACATCCAGAACAGCTTCCTCCGCCAGTTCACGAGAATTCAGATAATAATAAGCGACATGGAACAGACGCCGGGAATAAGTTTCAAATAATAACCGGAACGCTGTTTCATCCCCTCTCACTACACTTTTAAAAAGAGACATGCCACTCTCCTTCTCCATCTCGAATACAGTCTTTTTACAATATATTAGTCAGTAAATGTAATTAAAAATTCTTCAAGATACTACCTAAACATAAAAAATGTATCTTTTCATGAAAGTATTTTATATGCCACATATGATATATAATACAAAAATACACAACAACCATAGATGTTAGAGTTAAGAAAAAAATGAGCATGTAAATGACTATTTATCGATGAATTTTGAATGCATCCTAAAAAAGTATATTTTTTTCATATCTTGAGTAGGAGTTTTTTACTTTACCTGTCATCTTTATTTACAAAGGTATCGGAATAAGATGAAAAATGAACAAAATAACAAAGAACTCGAATCACTGACAAAGCGTATACATTTTAAGTCTTTGCCATTTGATGAAAAACATATGTTCGATCGTTTAGTAGATAGAGTCAAACGACCTGTTGTCATATCCTATGCTGATAGAGGAAATTCCGCCTGGAAATATTTATCTATAGCTGCATCCATTGCCCTATTAGTGGTTACCAGTATCTTCCTAATAGAGCACTTGTTTATTATGAAACAACGGCGGTTCCTGATGCTAAAACAAAAATAACATTACCGGATAGTAGCGTCGTATGGTTAAATGCAAATGCCTGTCTACGTTATCCGAGAGAATTCAGTCAGCAAATCCGTCAAGTTGAAATAATAAAAGGAGAAGCATTCTTCGAAGTCCGGAAAGATGAAAAAAGGCCTTTTATCGTTCAGACCGATGGAGTTGGAATCAAAGTATTAGGCACAACATTTAATGTTGATACAGAATCAGACAAAACATTGATTACCCTTCTTACTGGAAAAATCGGACTATACAAAAGTACAAATCAAAATCAAACAGCAGACCAGATACTACAGCCAGGTGAACAAGCGGTATATTTTAAATCGGATAATGACCTAAAGATTTTGACTATACGTCCGGAAAATACAATATCGTGGGTTACAGGAGTATTTGAATTCAAAGACAATTCATTAGAAGATATCATGCAAGAGCTGCAACGAGCTTTCCATGTGAAAATACATATCGAAAACGAAAATCTGAAAAGACAGACTTTCAATGCGAACTTTACGGAAAAAGAAACACTGGAAGAAATATTATCTGTTTTACAGATCTCCGCCCGATATAAAATAGAAAAAAGGAAAGGAGAAATTTTCCTCAAATAAACACAGAATGTTAAACCACAAAAAACAAACAATTATGGATAGCACATGAAAAACACTACTTAATTCAAAGAAACAGATACAAAAGAATTGGGAATGTTGAGACCATTCCCGAATTCTACATTGTTAATCAGTAGATATATACCTGCTAATTTTTAAATTAATACATACAAAATTATGGATAAAATTTCATTTATCAGGCAAAATCAGAAGGATTTTACCTGTAAGGGGCATTATACCTCATCAAAACAGACTTTTAAACACAAAATCAGTGTTACCGGACTTCTTTTACTATTTCTGTTTATCAATATTTCATTTATACATGCACAGACAGTAAAACTCTCCCTGAATAAGCAAAATGCAACATTTGAAGAGATATTCAATGAGATAGAAGAAAAGACCGGATATAAATTCGTTTATAATACTTCCGACATTGATAAAAATGAAAGGATTTCCATCCAAGAAACCAATCTTGATTTAACAGAAATACTGCGGAGTCTACTCCGCAGCAAAAGAAATATTTCTTTTCGCATATCCAATAAACACATTGCTCTATTCAAAGCACAGATCAAAACTATTTCCGGGATAGTTCTTGATACTCAAGGCCAACAGATTGTAGGAGCTAACATTCTAGTCAAAGGCACTATAAACGGAACCATCACCGACATCAATGGTAAATTCCAGCTGGAAGTTGCCGAAGGTGACGTCTTACTAATATCCTATATCGGTTACAACACACAGGAAATCACTATTAATAAAAAACAGGATCTCTCCATTACCTTAGTAGATGACACGGAATTGTTAGACGAAGTTGTCGTTACTGCTTTAGGCATCAAACGAGAACAAAAGGCACTGGGATACGCAGTTCAGGAAGTGAAAAGCGATCAATTGACTGTTGCCAAAGGAGCAAACGTTGCAACTTCCCTGACAGGAAAAATTGCAGGCTTGAATATTAAGAACAGTACGGAATTTGCTGCAGCCCCAACTTTGACTTTACGTGGAAGCACGCCTTTACTGGTAGTAGACGGAATCCCTCATTATAATGTCTCCATGTCTGATATACCGGCAGATGATATTGAATCCATCAGTGTCTTGAAAGGTTCTACAGCCTCGGCACTTTATGGCTCGAGAGGTGGAGACGGCGCTATTATGGTGACAACCAAAAAAGCACAAAAAGAAGGACTGGATATTTCCGTGAACTCTAATACAATGTTTCATGCTGGTTTTTTAAAATTACCAAAAGTGCAAAACTCATATAGTTCGGGAGGAAGTGGGAAATACGCCCCTGGAGATTATGTATGGGGAGATAAGTTGGATATAGGCCGGGTAGTCAGTCTATATAATCCATCCACCTATGAATGGGAAGACCAACCTTTAACCTCTAAAGGAAAAGATAATTTCAAAAATTTCCTTGAACAGGCATTAGTCACCAACAACAATATCAGCGTTTCGCAAAAAGGAGAGTTCGGTAGTGTACGTGCATCTTTGAACCATGTGTATAATAAAGGACAATATCCGAATTCCAAACAACAGAAACTGACTTTTTCTGTGGGCGGTGTCATGGATTACAAAAAATTTCATTTAGATGCAGAGATCGCTTACAATAAAAATATATTCTCAAATAATAATGGAGCCGGTTATGGAATGGGGAGTTATATGTATAATCTGCTTATTTGGACAGGGGCGGAATATGATATCCGAGATTATCGTAATTACTGGAGAGAAGGAAAAGTGCAGGAAGAACAAAACTGGATGGATGATTGGTGGTATGACAATCCTTACTTTCTGGCCTATGAACGTACCAATCAACGCCATCAAGATCTAACAAATGGAAGTTTGAATATGAGCCTGGAACTGACCGATTGGTTGAAATTGGTTATGCGTGTAGGAGGTGATGCGTTCAGAAATAAATACGTGTTTAAAGAACCTATCAGCACACGAAGCAACCGCAAAGGAGGATATAGCTTGTCAAACTATTCAGGATACAGTACAACCGATGATGTGATGTTATTGGCAAATAAAAAACTGGGAGATTTTACATTAGATGGTTTTCTGGGAGGATCTTTATATTTCAGAGAAAATAATGAACAAAAATCTGCTACCAGCAACGGCTTGAATATGCCCGGCTTTTTTTCATTGAATGCATCCGTAGATCCGGCAACTACATCTTCTTCCGTGACTAAGGAACAAATAAACAGTCTATATGGAAAAATCGGATTTTCCTGGAAAAGCGCTGTTTTTATAGAAGTTACCGGACGTAATGACTGGGCTTCTACTTTGGCAAAATCAGAACGGTCTTATTTCTATCCTTCCATTTCCGGAAGCCTTGTTATATCTGAACTTGCCCCGCTGCCCGAGATTTTCAATTTCTGGAAGATAAGAGGTTCATGGGCACAAACCAAATATCCGACCGGAGTATATGATATAAATTCGACGTATAGCGTTTCACGTAATTACTGGGGTAATACGACTGCCGCTTTTTATCCTTCTACAATTCGTGACGTCTCATTACGTCCCCGTTCTTCCCGATCTTATGAAATAGGTACGGATTTATATTTCTTCAATAACCGATTAAAATTCGACTTAGCTTATTACCATAAACTTCTTTATGATTTACAACGATACGTCGACATGAGCTATGCCAGCGGTTTCTCAAATACATTGATAAATTACGGGGAAGAACAACTAAGCCAGGGAGTTGAATTTACAATCAGCGGCGACATTATCAAAGAAAAAGATTTTTCATGGAATTCTTCATTCAATTGGGCCGCCGATCGGTACTACTATGCAAAAGTTGACGAAAAATATTCGACCCAAAAACCTTGGGTGGCAGCCGGAAAAGATTGGAACTGGCTGGAAATGTATGATTGGGAAAGAACCCCCGAGGGACAGTTGATCCTCTACAACGGAATGCCAAAGGAAAGCATTTACCCCAGTTATGCAGGCAGTTATAACCCCAAATGGATCTGGGGCTGGACAAATACATTCAATTATAAAGATTTTACGTTGAGCTTCTCGTTTGACGGTCGCGTCGGTGGTCATATGTTTGACTACATGAGTTCTCGTTTATGGCATTCCGGGCGGCATATCGATTCTGATAACGAATATCGGTACGATGAAGTGGTAAACGGAAACCATGAAGGGTATATCGCTGAAGGAGTAAAAGTTGTTTCCGGAGATGTCAAGTATGATTCTGACGGAAATATACTTGAAGATACCCGTGTTTTTGCTCCGAATGATGTAGCCGTATCTTATGAAACTTATATGCGTTCTTATAATGGCAGTTCCTCTAAATCGAACTTCAAGAAGAGCAAGACCTTTTTTAAATTAAGGGAATTGTCAATCGGCTATCGGCTACCGAAAAAATATTGTACACATATTATAAAGGGGGCGGAAGCAGCCTTGGTAGGACAAAACTTATTGATATGGACGAAAGGTTTTAAATTTTCGGATCCGGATGTCGATACGGAAAATATAAACTCGCCATCTGTACGTTATGTCGGAGTTAATCTAAAGTTGAACTTTTAAAACAGAAATGACATGAAAAAAATAAAATCATATATCAGCTATTGTCTTTTGGCAGCAATAATATGCATGGCTTACAGCTGCAGCGGGTTTGATGAAATTAATACGAATCCAGATTCTGCTACTACCGCAACTCCGGGGATGTTGGCTACCGGACAATTGAAAGAGGCCTTGAGAATAGGTGGAAAATCTGATCCTAAATGGTATTTTGGCGATATGTTCTTTACAAAAATGATAAGTTGGCACGAGGGAACGGAAGACAGTCGGAGAATCCAATATAACCGGATAAACACAACCGGATTCGAAGTGTACAATAGCCTGACAAACTGTCTTAAGATGGTGGAGCTGGCTTCGGATATCGATAAAGAGGCTTATCAAGGATTAGCTTTGTTCATTCAAGTATTCAGGCTTTATGACACTACGATGAGTCTGGGAGATATTCCTTATTCGGATGCATTGAAAGGAGAAGAAGGAAATATTAAACCGAAATATGATACCCAAAAAGAAGTGTTCGTACAAATGTTGGATGACCTGGATGCTTCATACATACATTTTTCCAATGCGACTCGTAATTTCGATGGAGATTTTGTGTATGGCGGAGATCCTGAAAAATGGAAAAGAGCTGTATCTGCTTTGCAGTTAAGAATATTGATGAACTTGTCTAAAAAAGAACAAGAGGCAGGACTGAACGTCAAACAACGTTTTGCAGCAATCGCATCTCAGCAGGTTTTATTTGAGTCAAACGCTGACAATTTCCAGTTAGTCTACGGAACGTTGTCTTCTCAACTGTATCCTCTTTATCTTTCACGGTTCAATTTTTACTCGGGAGTATCTGTTACAATAGTAGATACCCTGAAAAAATATCAAGACAATCGTCTTTTCTTTTATTGCAGCCCAGCAAAGGCACAAACCAAAGCAGGTATACCTGATGACGACTGGGATGCTTATTTAGGAATTGACCCATCCCGGGTGTATAGTGAAATATTGGATTTATACACTGCCGATAGCATATCAAATATAAATTCCCGTTTTTTTGAAATAGACAACTGCCAGCCAACAATCCAAATGGGGTATGCTGAATTAAATTTTGTTTTAGCGGAAGCTTGTCTCAGGGGGTGGATTGATGGAGATGCAAACTCTTATTATCATAAGGGGATTGAAGCCAGTATGAATTTCGCCGCTGCTTACACACCTCTCGCTTACAGGCATAATAGAGAAATAACAGACGATTATATTCAGTCTTTCTTAGACAAACCCGAATTACAATTAGGTGCAAAAGAAAGTACTTTTGAAAACGACTTGAATAAAGTCCTCACACAAAAATATCTGGACCTGTTCATGCATAATACTTATACCTGCTATTATGATTTTCGTCGGACCGGATACCCTAAACTTCCCGTTAATCCGTCGACAAACATGAATACCGTTCCGGACAAGATGCCAATGAGATGGAGATATGAACAGCGAGAGTATGATTTTAACCGCGAAAACCTGGAAGAAGCGATTCAACGTCAATATAATGGTAATGACGATTGGAATGAATTAATGTGGATATTAAAATAAAAACAGACTTATGAAACTCAAATGGATAATACTTTTTTGCAGTCTTTCTTTAATATCTATGGCTGCAAAAACAAAAAAAGCTGTGTTTATTATTGTTGATGGTATTCCTGCCGACATGATAGAGCGTCTAAACACACCAGCTATTGACGAAATCGCATCCAAAGGAGCTTATGCCCGAGCTTATACCGGAGGAGAAATTGGAAGTTATTCGCAAACTCCGACAATTTCAGCAATCGGCTATACCAATTTACTTACAGCTACCTGGATGAATAAACATAATGTAGATGGTAATTCGAATTTGAAGCCTAATTACAATTATTGGACGATTTTCCGGATTGCCAAAGAGCAATCTAAACCGTATAAAACGGCAATTTATTCAAGCTGGACAGATAACCGGACAGTCTTGTTGGGAGAAGGAAAGCCGGAAACTAATTATTTGAAGATAGACTTTATATGCGATGGATATGATTTGGATACACTTCGTTTCCCGAAAAAGGAGAAAGACCTGCGCATTTTCGATATCGATGAGTATGTGACGGAACAGGCTGCCAAAGGTATAAGACAGGATGCCGCAGATTTGAGTTGGGTATATCTATGGTATACGGACGATGCAGGCCATATTGAAGGAAACGGACGTTTCTTTGACGATTACACACAGAAAGCAGATGCACAGATCGGCAAGATTTGGGACGCAGTGAAGTATCGGGAAGCCTATTTTAACGAAGACTGGATGATCGTAGTAACGACCGATCATGGTCGTGGCGAGAATGGTCATGGACATGGCGGCCAGTCGAAACGCGAACGGACTACCTGGATATCGACTAACCAACCTGTCAATGAGCGATTTAACACAGAGGGCTTGGCCATCGTCGACATAACCCCTTCCATTTGCCGTTTTATGGAATTTAATATTCCGCAACAGGTACGATGGGAACAGGATGGAATCCCGTTTATAGGTCAAGTAGATATCACACAAATGGGTACTTCCCCTTACGACGACTCTGTCACACTTTCTTGGAATTGCCTCAATCCAGACGCAATGGTGGATATTTATGTTTCTTCAACGAACCAATACAAAGAAGGTGGCAAAGATCAATGGAAGAAAATCGCGAGAGTTCCTGCCAAGAAACAGATGTATGTGGTTTCTACCGATAAATTACCGGATTCTCACTATTACAAATTTGTACTGGAAACCCCCAACAATCATTTGAATCGTTGGGTACAATAAATCGGTAAATAAAAGTAGTAGTTTTTTCACATTGAGACACGCGAAATAACAAATTTAAATCCGTGTCTCAATGTCTCTTTTCCTTTGATCTGATTCCCGGCTCTTCTATTTATCGGAATCAGAAAAAGATTAATTATTCAAAATTATCTACCATATCTACAACTTACACTTCAGTCCATTGTTTATCAACTATCTACACAATTGTTGCAGATAAAAAATCATCTACAATTACCAACCTATATCTACCACTATTTTCCGTTTTTACAACTAACAATCGAAAGATCTTCCTGCTCGCCGGATACATCATAAACATTATTCTTCATCGAATACGCTGTTTGAGAGAATCAACCAACCTGTTTCCATTTGTTTCCTGCTGAAGAAACAAGAGTTTATACAGCACAAAACTTTTGTTTCACCACATAGAAACTTTAATTTTTCATGTACAAAACAAAAGTTTTTCATGCAATAAACTATTTATTCGTTCCTTATCCTCCACCCATCGTTGCCTGCCAAGAAACAAACGTAAGTTCTACTTTCACTCAATAACTAAGAATAATGATGTATATAAATATCAGTCTTCAGGCGAATACTGGCACTTCTTTTCAGAAAAACAAATAAAAAGTTACAAAATAAGCTTATAGTGGTAGATAACTGATATTAGTTGTAGATATATTTTCACCTGCAACCACTATATAATATATTTATTTTCAATTAAATCATAGCATAGTTGTAGATATTGTAGATAATAAATATAATTTAGAATAGAAAAGCTATAAATAATAAATTAATGAAATATAGTAAAATCAATATCCGATAAAGTAACTACGTTCCTAAAATATCCCAAGAACATACTTTTATTATAAACATAATAATTACATTTGCAATAAAAAGAAAATATGGATATAGCAGTGACGAATCCTTTTGTCGTAGGAAGGTATATTTCCGACAAGTATTTCTGTGATCGTGAACAAGAAACGGACTTTTTGATTAAACAGATTGAGAATGGCCGCAATGTAGCTCTGATTTCTCCTCGTCGCCTAGGGAAAACAGGGCTGATAAATCACTGTTTCCGTCAGAAACAAATCAAGGAAAGTTATTATACTTTTTTTATTGATATCTATGCAACGACCTCACTGGCTGAATTTGTCTATTTATTGGGGAAATCTATTTATGACGAACTGAAACCTTTGAAAACGTCTTGGAGCGAAAAGTTCTTTCAAATAATAACTTCATTACGCGTTGGATTTAAACTGGATGCATTGACGGGAGAACCCGGCTTCGATATCGGATTGGGAGATATTCAGACGCCACAAATCACACTGGATGAGATTTTCAACTATTTAGAATCAGCAGACAAACCTTGTATTGTGGCAATAGACGAATTTCAGCAAATAGCCGGTTACGAAGAGAAAAATGTCGAGGCTCTGCTACGTACGAAAATTCAGCAATGCAGCCATACCATGTTTATTTTTGCCGGTAGTAAACGACATCTTATGAATAATATGTTCAATTCGCCCTCAAAACCATTCTATCAAAGTTCCATAGGTATGGGATTGAAAGCTATCCCACAAGAAACTTATATCAAATTTGCAAATCGTATGTTTGAGGAACGTGGGAAACATATTGAAAGGACGGTTACTGAGAAAGTTTATTCGATGTTTGCCGGTTATACCTGGTTCGTTCAAATGATGATGAACGAATTATTTGCCCTGACTGCTCATGGAGAATGGTGTAAAACAGATAAGATCGAAACAGCACGAAAAAATGTTATCCAAACACAAGACAGCCTTTACCGGGAAATATTAGCAAACCTTGCAACCAAGCAAAAACAGGTACTGCAGGCCATAGCTAAAGAACGGGAGGCACAAGGCATAACATCTTCTGCCTTTATCAAGAAATACAATTTGCCTTCTGCCAGTTCCGTACAAGCAGCAGTCAAAGGATTGATAGAGAAAGACCTTATCACGCAAACAGATGGTGTTTATCGGGTATACGACTATTTCTTTGCCGATTGGTTGGCTACCGAATATTAAGGAGCGCTGATGGCTAAAACAATCTACGCTCCCTAATAGCCTGCCTTCCTTTACTTCTTTGCCTTTACCTTAGCCATCTCCAACGCATGCGTTGTCACATAATACTTAGCGATCATGTTCGGGACTTCCCAGTCCGGCAATTTTCCGTCCTGCAAATATTGCAGATAATTTTCCATCACCTGCCCGAAATGGGCTTCATGCCCTACCCTGTATGTTGCAGGGATCTGAACTTGCCATACATTATCCGAAACCTTATCCAAAGCAACTCCCGGATATTTATCCGCCACGGTCGACATGGCAGCAGCCAGTTCCTTTTCATAAGCAGCCAGATCGATATCAGGCAATGCCTCGATATATAATTCCGGTTTATATCCCTGCTCCTGTCCCTGACGGATCACCAAGTCGGCCTTACTTCCCTTCATGACAGAGAAATGCGTATCACCGCCGCCTTTCGGGAAAGTATAATTCCAAATAACAGAAACTTTGGCCGTCACACCTTTGATCTTATAAACGATATCTCCGTTACAATAAACTTTTAATGTATCGTTCTCCACATCCTTTTTCAGGAAATCAGGATAAGCATCCGTGCCTGTCACCTGCTTAAATTCCTCCGGACTGATTGAAGTTGTCCAACGGTTCGCATCAACCAATTCGATATCTTTTTTATAATCGATGATCTGTTCAGGAAAAGCCTCCCACTGAACGAGATCTACCAGGTGAGTTGTTACATCCACAATACCTTCCCCCTGCTGAGTTACATCAAAATACCACACTGGACGGGTCAGTGGTTTGTTATCCACCAGCTTAAACAAATGATGCACACTTTCCTTTACGATAGCCGGCTCGTCGGGAGAACCTTTCAGCTGTTCACCATATATCGCCGGAATTGTTGAAAGCTCACGCTGTAACATCGTTGTAATCTCATTCCTTTCAGTCATAATGTCATACAACAGGACGTTCTTTTGCCTGGCAATATCAAAACACTCTTCCAGTAATTTAAAATTCTGGCTATTGATTGCCATAGGCTTGTCAGACAGCACATTGATACCGGCTTCCAGTGTCTTCTTTATATATTCTGTCTTCTTACCGTTGTTGCCGGCCTGAATCATGACATTACCCTTCTTCTCGGCAAGCATTTTTTCAAGATAATCGGTACCTGTATAAACAATTTTATTCCACAGTGTCGGATTCTCCGCACGAGTGTTAAATCCTTCGATACGCTTCAGGTGTTCGTTTACATCGAAACCTGTGGGAGCGTACACATAAACATCCTTGGAAACTTGTGGATAAGAGACTTTTTGTACCAGTGCTGCATGAAAATGTCCGGGATCGAGCGTTATCAGTTTCACCTCGCCCGGTGCGCCGGTAAACCCTTCTGCGTGTTCCTTCTTAGAGGAACACGCCGTTCCCAATAAAAGTGTAGCCATGGTAAAAACAAGATAGTTTTTCATTTTATATACGATTTAATTAATAATATTCTCCACCTTCGGTCTAAAATTATACAAGAATCACTTCTATGCCACAAAGATAAAAATATATCGTTTTAACAACTGCCGTATTGTCATTATTTCTGACAGCAAAAACAATTCGGAACCGTTCATTGTTACTTTGGCATACGTTTTGTATACTAATTGGTGCAACTCGACAAGAGAAAAAGCAAAGACGAAAAATAATAACAATTAAAATAGTAGAAAATTATGGGAAAAATTATTGGTATCGACTTAGGAACAACCAACTCATGTGTTGCCGTACTGGAAGGTAACGAACCGGTTGTTATTGCAAACAGCGAAGGTAAAAGAACGACTCCTTCAATCGTTGCATTCGTTGAAGGCGGCGAACGTAAAGTTGGTGATCCCGCAAAACGTCAGGCTATCACCAATCCTGAAAAGACTATATTCTCTA
>OKXB01002651.1_pt1 | contig 13787 bp, 10 predicted proteins | sample 1601731 | NCBI WGS metagenome assembly OKXB01 (sample SAMN04414077, study PRJEB24778) | human gut metagenome | material: faecal | host: Homo sapiens | reverse complement strand
GGAGGTGTGCGATGGATAGAGAATCGAGACAAAAGCGCAAGGCATTGGTAAGTCAGCTTGCTTCCGAGGATACCGCCGTTTCTTCCGGCAGGCGTTTTGCCTCCGTTGTATTTTTGCTTTGGGCGATCACCCGCATCTTGCAGGTGGCGGCGGAGCTTTTGTGCGCGGTGCAGGGGATCCTGCTGATTTATTCGTGGCACAATACCCTGATGCTGATCGTGATCCCGCTGTTCCTTGCCGCATTGTATATGGGATATCGCTGGACGGTAATTTTTCCGGTTTTCATGGGGATCATGCTGGTGCTGGAAACCTTTTCGATGGATCTATATTCGACCTTGAATCCGGTCTATATGCTTGGCGCCCGCCTTTATGCGTTTACCATGATTGTCGCCGCATATGGACAGCTTGTTTTCCCGATCATCCTGGTGATCAATAGAAATGCAAAGCTTTATTTTGATTCCGTGAAGGAAATATCCCGTCAAGTGGAAGAGGAAAGGCTGCTTGCCAGGCTTGAACAGAAGGAGAAAGCACGAAACAAAAACAAATGAGAAACGGCGCGAAAGCGCCGCTTAAATTATGACTGTCGGTTGACAAAACCGTTTTTTTCATTTATAATAACTACCGTGAAGTGACCGCCGAGATGTAGCGCAGTTGGTAGCGCGCCTGCTTTGGGAGCAGGATGCCGCAGGTTCGAATCCTGTCATCTCGACCAAAAATCCTCTGAAATGTTCGGTTTCAGAGGATTTTTCATGCCGTTGAAGCTTTTTTGCCTACTGCGGTACAAATTTTAACAGCGTACATCAAGAGCGAAGATGCTTAACATCTCCGCTCTTGACTATCCCATTCAATCATCATACTCAATGTAATCCGGTGCCCAATCAGGCCAAATCTGACCTTTATGCCGCCTTTGAGCATTGTGGCTTTGACTGTGAGTTTTCCCTATAGGATTCAGTTGGTTCGCGTGATTATTCCAATTTGCCTTGTAAGCTTTGTTGTTTGGATTATTTTGATTGGCCCAATTATCCAACTGTTCCTTTGAATGAGTTTTACCAGATACTTTTTTGGTGCTCATCTTTTGCTCCTTTCTGAGCCAAAAATCCACGCACTCTTGATAGTGCGTGGATTGCAATTACATTAATACAAATCGCTTTACACGCACCAAAACAAGACCAACGAAAATTTCATTGGCTCGAATTGTGGTGTAAAGCAGTGAAACAATAGAGGAACTACTATAAGTCACACACAACTACTTTCTCAATCTCATAACGAGAATCTTGAAGAGATTGATAGTTTCAAAGATTTACTTTATGATTTAAACGCTTAAGATTCTCCCCGACACATTTTCATGCTCTCGTTCTATGAAAATAAAGTGTTGAAAAATATATAAAAGCATTTATTTCGAATAAATTATATCACACAAGATTTGGATTGTCAACATTTCATTAACAATGATCCTCAAATTTTGACAGGGTGACCGATAATGGTCGCCCTGTCATTTTGTCTTTTTCCGCCTCGATCTGCTATATATCCTTTTCAGGCTTGAACGAAAACTTTCGATTTGCTTTTCTGTATTATTTCTTTGTCGAAAATCGCTCGATATTCTAATTTGTCGAGCATGTGCTTAAGATTCTTCCCTAAGGCATTAACCAATTCCACCTTTAATTGTTTTCTTCAAAGTTTTCCACCTGCTCCATAACCTTGCGGAATGCCTCGGGGCTATACTGCGGAGGATAGCCATTTTTGATAAGGCATACCTTAATATCAAACTTGAACTGGTCGCGAACAATTTGATTATTGAGCCAATCTGCAAAAGAGGACTTTGTATCAAGGATCTCTTTGATTTTCTTTGCAAGAACCTTGCACTTATCATTGATGATTATGCCGTCGATGTTTTTGTTTGTGCCATATTCAAAGCTGTATTCGTCGCGCAACGTCATCAGAATATCGTAGAACGCTTTTTCTTCAAATGTCAGTCCGATTTTTCGGAAGCTTTCACGGTCAGCATTCATATCCTTCAAAATACACAATGCCTGCTCGGTGGCGCTTTGAATAATATCATCGGTAGCGTGTTCCTGCGCCTCTCCTGCTTCCTCTGCGGTAAGGAGGCTCCTTCGCTCGTGGTATTGTTTTATGGTTTCTTCAAGCATCTCTTGAAATTTCTTCGCTGCCAGTTGGTTTGTCTTGCTGTATTCCTTGATCTGCTTGCGAAGCATTTTCACCAGCATTTCAAGCTTTGAAGCAGGCATTTTTATATCTGACAGCTTTTCAAAGTACTCAGGACTGAATATATCCTCTTGCTCATTAGTCCCCAAAACGCTTTCCACTTTATTGTACTTGAGTGCTTCTTCCACCATTGCGGCAACATAGCGGTTCATGGTATCGGCATCCGCTTCGCTTGTCCCGCTTATTTTTCGGATGAATCCTGCGATAGCCATAAAGCATTGTGCGAGTGCAGATTCTTCTTCGCCAAGTTCACCGGAAGGCTGGCAAATATCATAAGCAGTGCGCATTCTTTTGACGGCTTTCAAAAAATAAGTCTTGAATGATACTTTTTGAACACTCTTTTCGCCGTTATTTTGCATGCTCAATTCCTGTGTGGAGATGAGTACATATTCTGCCGCCTTTGCCAAGAGTTTATAGCGCAAAGCCGGATCGCCTTCGGGGCTTAGAAACGGGCTAAGGTCATATCCTTTGAATAAGTCTTTCAGCATTTCGATGTGTTCGCGGAACACATCGGTTGCTTGTTCCACGTCATCAGCAGAAGGCGCGACAGACGAATCGCCGCCATAAATCTTCATGGCTTCTCGCATATTATCCCGAATGCCGATATAATCGATGATAAATCCGTATTCTTTACCGGGGTATTTTCTGTTTACACGGCTGATAGTTTGGATAAGCAGATGCTTTTTGAGCGGTTTGTCATTATACATATAGGTCAGCGACGGTACATCAAAGCCGGTGATCCACATATCTACAACAATAACGATATGGAAATTGGATAAGTCCTGCTTAAAGGCGATATCCAGTTCATCGGAGCGCTTATCATTTTTTAGGCCGCCAAGATAATTGTACATTTCCGCATTGTCATTCTTTCCGACACTTGCAACCATAGCTATAAACGGCATTGGTTTGAGCCTGCGCATTTCTTCTTCGGGAACTGTAACACCGTCAGGTGCTTTCTTTTCAATAAACCATTCGGGATACTTCGCTTGAAATTTTTTCAACAATTCGTAGGCGATCGGTCGGGAAGAGCAGACGATCATTGCTTTCTGCACGCGATCGGGGTCTTTTTCACAGGATGCTACATAGTGATCGTGAATATCCACGGCAAGGCGTTCGAGACGAGGTGGTTCTCCGAGAATGACCTCCATAGAACTCATCGCTTTTTTGCTTTCCTCTATATCTTCAGCGGTAGCTCCGTCGTCAAAGCATTTTTTGTAATAAGATTCAATCTGCTGTGCCTTCTCCTTGTCGAGTAATACTTTGGTTATACGCGGGTGATATTTGATAGAGACGGTTAATTCGTCGGCAACGGCCTGATCCATCGTATATCGGTCGATTTCTTGGCCAAATGTTTGATATGTCTCCGAAATCGGAGTACCGGTAAAGCCCACAAAGGTTGCGTTTGGCAACGCCTCTTTCAATACTTTTGCATATGGCTTGGATACCATGGCTCGCATATTTTTATCAGCATCTTTGCTGAATTTCAAGGCTTTTGCATGTTCAAGCTGCGTTCTGTGTGCCTCATCGGAGAAACAAATAATATTGGCACGGCTGTTGATCAAACCGATTTTGTCATCCTCCCGGTCGCAGAATTTTTGTATTGTACAAATATAGAATCCTCCGCTTTCACGAGCGCCCAGCTCTTCGCGTAGTTTTTTGCGATTTGGAACGATGCAGACTTCGCCAAGATTCAAAAATTCTTTGCTTTTTGTAAACAGCATTGCCCCTTGCTTTTGGAGCTCATTACGGTCAACTATCATGATGATAGTCGGTGATCCAAGCTCCGGGCAACGTAAGGAAAGCTGGCGGGCGAGAAATGCCATGGTATAGGTTTTTCCACAACCGGTCGCGCCGAAATATGTACCGCCCTTTCCATTTTTTTCTTCGACCGATTTTACGATGCTTTGTTTAAGCAACCGCGCGGCAAAGAACTGCGGATAACGGCAGACAATTTCCTTTTCATCGCTGTCGTATTCGTGATCCTGAAAATAAATATAATCACGGAAAATCTCGAGAAATCTTTCGGGTGCATATACGCCCTTGATCATGGTTTGCATTTCTTCAAAAGGCAGCGTTGAAACCTTGTCACCATCATTTACACGCCTCCATGCGTAAAAATGCTCATAAGGCGTGCGAACGGTACCGAGACGGGTTTTCACACCGTCTGAAATACAAGCCAATGGGCAATAGTGCAAAAGATGCGGAATATCTCTCCAGTAGCGAATGTTGATCTGTTTCCATGCATCATAGATCGTCGCATTGGCGTCTGCCGGATTTTTCAGCTCAATGATGCACAAGGGCATGCCGTTTACGAACAGAAGAATATCCGGACGGCGTGTTTCCTTCATACCGTTATTGGTATACTCAACAACAAATTGATTGACTGCACGAAAGATGTTGCGTTTCGGATGCTCAAAGTCGATAAGAGCAACCATGCGCGTGCGCCCGTTTTGCGGGGTAAACTGAACACCATCAATCATCCAACCGTATACAGCGTGAAGTGTCGAAAACTCACTTTCTGCACCCACGAGGCGAACTCTGTCCATGATCTGATGAATTTCATCGGCAGTCAGATCGGCGTTGGTCTTGCTCAAAAACTGCTCCATATCATCCACATATAAAACCTCGGTTTTATTTTCACGCGGAATACTGTTGCCGGGCAGATACTGCCATTCTTCTTTCTCTAAAAAAGAGAGAAATGCATATTCATATTCCGATTCGCAGAATCGACCGTTGTACTCTTGTAGGTTAGCCATTTTTCGCACTTCCTTCCTCCAATGATCCTTTAATCAGGATTGGGCAAATATCCTTGATCTGCGCTTTCAGCTGATCATTGATTTTTTTTCGTGTGTTATATACAGTATACAGTTTTGCGATTGCCTTTTGTATTTTGATGTTGGGGATAGGGATTTGCACATCGCACATCGATTCCCAACCGAAGTTTTCCCGCGCTGATCCCCATGAATGAAAGCGGGCATATCTATCAAATTCTTTTCTTGACAGCCATATTGCCAAGTATTCAGGGCAAAGCTTGTCTTTATTTACCGAAAACACTTCGTAGATTGGGGAGACAACAATATCCATTTCGTAAGTGTTTAGAGCGAATGCAAGAACTTTCCAAGTATCTGTTGTTGGGACAAATGCAAACTCTAAAGGATGTACGATCTTGTACCCCTCTAATTCATTTCTATTTACTCTGCATTGTGCTTCTCTAAATTCCTTTTTCGTGCTCAGGCCCATGACACGATGAATCGTTTTATCGGTATTCTTCGTTGACTGTTGGTATATATATTTGCCTATTTTCTCACACGGGATTTTTCTGCGCAAATTTTCAATATATCCATCGCACGCAAGCTTCAAATCTTCCAGCCCGCGCTCATAACTCTGTTGATTAGCGACCATTGCTTTGTATATGTCGACATATTTCTGCTGAATTGTGATGTCCGGAAGTTCCATGTCAACATCACATATGGTGTCCCAGCCAAAAGTCTCTCGCGCGGAGCCCCAGGAATTGAAACGTGCATAGCGGTCAAATTCGGAACGGTTGAAGTACATGAACAAGTAATCAGAAAGCAGTTTTTTATTTTCTGAGACACGAAATGCGGTATAAATTGATGAAATTAAAACCGGCTTTGGACCAGTATTGAACGCAATAGCTATTTTATCTCCGCGTCTTGATGTGTCCGCAACGTAGGCAAATTCTTGCTGACCGACAACTTTATACGAAAACAAACTAACCCCCTCCATGTTGGCTTTGGTGTCCATAAAATCTTTCTCAGTTGAAATACCTCTGACATCATCAAGCGTATAGGTTCCATCGATATTACGCATATCGCATTGTTCGATCAGCTCTCCCAATTTATACTTCCTCAATCCCATACCCAATCTCCCTAAACGCCTCGGCCAGCATAGCTTGTGATTTCTTTTCTTCATTAAGAACAGCTTTCATTTCCTCCTGAATACGGGCCATTTCTTTTTCATAATCAATCTCTAAATCATGATCGATAAACTTGATATACTTGCTCGGCACAAGACTCCACCCATTGCTTTCGATTTCCGAAATATCGACGCTTCGGTAGAGCTCCGGCGTTTCATAGCATTTCCCGTCCGTCCCTTCGCTTTGCCACGTGTGATAAATGCCGGCAGCTCTTTGAATTTGCACTTCATCCAAGAGGACCTTCTTTTTATTTTCTCCCTTGACCGGATTTTCCGTCCATGTGCGAAGATCCATAAAGAGAATTTCATGCTCACGGTTGCGCAGTTTTCTGCTGTGGTAGCTGCCGCCTTTTTTGTTTTGATTCAGAATCCATAATGTTACGCTGATGTCGGTCGTGATGAAAAGTTCGCGGGGAAGAATAATAATGGCTTCCACGTTGTCGCCCTGTATGAGTTTTTTGCGAATTTCAAGCGTATCACTATCTCCCAACGCTCCGTTTGCCAAAAGAAATCCGGCAACACCGTCAAGTGGCTTCAAATGTGAAAGAATGTGCAAAATCCAAGCGTAGTTGGCATTGCTTTCGGGAGGCGTGGAATAATCTGCCCAGCGGGAATCATCTTTCAGATTCTCATTATACCAACCTTTCAGATTGAAAGGTGGATTTGCCATTATATAATTGAAATAAATGCCTTTATGGAGATCATGCGTAAAGGAGGAGTCTGCTTCGCTGCCGAGGTTATGGCTGATGCCTCGCAAAGCAAGGTTCATTTTGGCAAGGCGGTACGTAGCGGGTTCTTTCTCCTGACCGTACACATTGATACGACTGATGTCCCCACGCTTTTCTCTGACAAGATCCGCACTTTGGATAAACATACCGCCCGAACCGCAGCAAGGATCGTATAATGTGCCATCGAAAGGCTCGATCATTGCGGCGATCATCTGCACCACATCATGAGGTGTATAAAATTCGCCCTCCTCCTTGGTAGCGTTGATCGCAAATTCTTTAAGAAAGTATTCGTAAACCCGTCCGATCAGATCTTTTTCCTCTCCGAATGCTTTATGACTGATTTTGTTGACCTCATCGACGATCTTTTTGATATCATTCGGAGCGAGGTTGCGTTTAGTGAATGTGCCTTCGATAAAGCAGCCTTTAAGCTGCTTGCTGCTTGTGGCAATGCTGTGCAGGGCATCGTCAAGAGTAACGTTCAACTGCGGTGCAGGCGTATTGACAATGGTGGACCAGCGCGCTTTCGCAGGCAGATTATAGGTTCCGTCCGTGAAAGTGGCATCATCAAAGAATGCCGCAAATATTTCTTTATCGTCTGGATCAAGTCCTTGTGCGATCAAATCTTTACGGAGCTTCTCAATGCCATCCTCAAATTTTTCGCCGATGAAGCGCAGGAACACAAGTGTGAGCATCATATCGCGCTTTTCAAAAAACGACCCCGAATTCCTTGCCGCGCGTAAAATGTCGCGGCATTTAAAAAGAATGGAATCAAGATTGATTTTTTCTTCTTTTGTTTTCTTTGCCATAACGGTTTCTCCTTGCTGTTTATTACGCCGGCTCGCACGTTTCTTTTAGCCGATCAATCGCCATTTCGGGACTCATGGTGTGGTACATGAGATAAACCACATTCATTGTCTTTGCAGAGGCTTGTTTATAGATCTCCCGGCTGCTTTCCCCTGTGTAGAAGTACCAATAGCGATAGATATAGCCCATCCAGTACAGCGCTTCTTTGTCGTAGATCTCGCCCTCTTTGGTGAGAAAATCGGCAAGCTCGTCTTCCATCCGGGAGAGGATATATGCTTTGCCCGCCCATTGAATATGGTGAAGTTCTTTATCCATATCCGCCGCCACGGCTGATGTCATGTACGCCTTAATAAAGGCTTCGCTTGCATATCCGTTTTCGGCGGCAAGTGCAAACAGTTGACCTTGTGTGTCGCACAAAGCCATTTGTAGTGAATTCAACATATCATTCTCCCCTTAAAATCTCGTCGAAGAATTTGCCTTCCCGACGGTATTTCATTTCAATCTCTTCTGCCAATGCAACGCTCTCATTTCTTCTTTCCGCACTCATATCCTTGAGCAGTGAAAGCTCTAACTGCGAAAGAGGTTCTTCCTTCAATATCTTGATCTGCCGGCATGCCAGCTCAGAAACAGCGACATATTGTTTGCCGAGATCAAGTGCGGAAATGCAGTGGATCAGTGCCGTATCGGTGAGCGTTTTATTGAAGAAACGAAACAGCTCGGTATATATACGATCGTTGGCAATATAACCGATGATGATATCATAGCCGTCAGCCATATGTGCGTATTTTTCGTAAACGGCAGTGCCTTTGGCACTTTCCATCTCCTTGCGGTGGTATGCAATGAGCATTGCCCAATCCATACCGATATCGACAGTCATCACTTTCAGTTCTGTCATGTCAAGCTCAACAGCATAAAACTTTGGTTTGTCTTCATTGCAGACGAGCGTCAACGACTGAAGTGTGCTTGTTCCCATATAAAAGCCTTTGCCGAAATCGCATTCCTCGCGGCTGATCGGTGCAATATCGCCCGTAATGCCTTTTTTTGATCCGTGGTAGAGAACGAGTTTATTTCCCTCATTGGCGTATGCCTTTGCCTTGACAATGTGTTTCGCAACGTCTATGGAGTGTTCTTTGCAAAAGCTGTATAGCTGCGTCTGCGCCATACGGTTAGGGAGCGTTTTTCCGTTTTCCCACCGATTGATGGAGAGAGGCGTTGTACCGAGTGCCGATGCAAACTGCTCCTGATTCATATTCGCTGCAAAACGGATTGCTTTGATCAAGTCTTTCATGATATACCGCCTATCATTTGTTATTAGACATAATTATATACTATGATAGGAGATCTGTCAAGGACACATGAACGATTTGCATACAGGAGTGTTTTTTTGTCCGGCTGTTTTTTGTCAAAAAAACAACAAAATTTATGTGTTTTATACAAAAATCTAACAAAAAATGAATTTTTGTTGACAAATGAATCATATTATGATATTCTATGGACAATAACAAGCATAGTGTTATGTTTTGGTATATTTATAATGAAAAGCATATAGGAGGGATATTATGAAGCGTCTAATTGCATTGTTTTTGGCGGTGAGCTTATGTGCTTTGTTTGCCGTATCCTGCGGCGGTCAGACGGATACGGAGCCTGCGTATACGACGCGCCCGACGGATACGACAGCGCCGCAGGTGACGACCGCGCGCGAATGGGCCTATGAGGAGATCGATCTTTCCGGGGGACAATACAAGCCGACCGACTTTGACCCCGACGCTTCATCGGTATTCGGATATCGTAAGGGCACCTATGAATACGACTATTTTCAGGCGCTTTGCGGCATTTCCTATTATGCTATGCTTGTCCAGCACTATTTGGATAATGAGGGCACAGATACACAGGACGGGTTTGTCGCGGCCTACTTGAAAACGGAAAATGTCGAATCATTTACGGCTCCGTATGAATCTATTCTATATCATATCTATACGTTGCTTTCCGACAGAGAAGTGGACTTGATCCCCGTTACGCTTGGCATTGTGGTGGATTATTGGTTGAGTACTTCTTATGAATTTTCTGCCGAAGAGAGAATGACCGTGCTTGCGCTCTCTTTCAACGGCATTGATTTAAAGCTTACGGAATATGCGGAGGAGCTGCTTGCGCTTCCTGACAAATATCCGAATTATGCGGGAGAATTTACACTTTCGGAAAAGGCTGTCGAGGAAGCGGAGGCATTGATTGAGGCATGTAAGCCGGTGGCGGAAAAACGGGAATCGCTTCGCGAGAGCTGGCGCCTGTATTATCGGGAAAAGGAGCCGACGCTTACCGTAAAAGAAGAGTTTGTCGCGGAGCACAACGCGGTGAAGATCACGCTGTCGGGAAACGGACGGTACTATCTACACAATCTCAGAGGGATTTATGTTGAAAATTATCAATATGAGATTTATACCGGTTCGACTGGCCAAAAGAGCGCTCAGTCTCTGCCCATGGAATCCCCTGTAGTGATTTATCTCCCGGTTTCTCATTATAGAGGTACCGTATGGGATAGGGAGCTTGAGGTCGTGAAAGCGGATGAGAATGGGCGGCTCTTTTATGAGACCGTCAAGCTGGCGCTGGACCCGGCGGATTGCTATTCCGGCGAATCGATCGAAATGACCAATCCTTTTTTGGATGCCGTTTTTCGGAAATTTTTCGGCGGTGACTATTCGGAGGGGGATTTGCTTGCCATCCAAATTTTGACGATCAACTATGCGATAACGGACAATCAGACCGGTCTTTCACGTGAGCCGTCTATTTATTTGGGATATTACACTGAGGATGACAATGACGGCAGTCATATTGTATACGCATCCTATTCCTATTCGGAATTTTTTGACGAAAAATCAAACGGCAATATTCCGGCAGGGCTTGAAGAGGATCTGAAGCATTTTCATGCGCTGACATCGATTCAGGTACGTCAGGAGCTCAAAGAAGGGAATATAGACAATCCATATGAATTTTCGGAGGGCTTTTTGGAATCTCTGATGCCCTATGAGGTGACGGAGGACACGTGGAGCGAGCAGGTTCATGAGCAGTAAAACATAAATAAGGAGGGGCGTCCATGAAAAAACGAATCATGAGCGCGGCGGTTCTGCTGTGTCTTTTTCTGACATTGGTTTCCTGCGGGAAAGGCGATGTCTATTTTGAGCTTGCCGCCTTTGGCGAGAGCTTCCGTGCGGAAAATCGGGAAATGTTTCCGAACGACGCCTGCGAGCATTACGTCCGGTATCGGGATGCCTCGTCGGTTTCGCAGGATGTGGACGCCTCCGTCTATCATTATGCCTATTGTATTTGGGGCTCCTGTGATTATGAAGCGCATTATGAGGTCCATACGGTGAAGCTTTCGACAATAAGGGTGTTTTATACGTCCCAAGCAAAGGAAAACGGATATTATTATCACGAGGTCTTTTTTTCCTGTAAGCAGTGCGGGGAAGAGATTCGCCTATATGTTCTTTGCAAGACGCAGCTTCGGGAGGAGACCTGCGATTCCAGAACAGGTGTGGGGTGCCTTGACGATGTAGATTGGAGGGGATTTCTGTGCGATACGCCGTACGCAATATCGGACGACTGAAAGCAAGAAGCCTTTTGACGCTGGCCATGGCGTTTGTCCTCTTTTTCTTGTCTATGTTCGGCATTTTGACGGGCAAGCTTTGCCGTGACAGCAGGGCGCGCTTTTACGGTCCGCTCGACGGCTCCGTCTATGTGACGGACGACACGCTCACGCCGTTTCTGTCGTATCGGGCGGCGCTCACGCTTGCCGAAAATTCCGGCGTGATCAGCAGTGTTTCCGCCATAAAGGAATATACCGCTTTTCTCATCGATATCGAATATGTCGGAAAAGGCATGTTCAAACGGACGCGCTATCCGGGTGAGGCGATTAGTCCGACGCTTCAGGTGGATTACATAGAAGGGCTGCGGCTCTGCGGCGTTACCTCCATGGAAATTTTGGAGGAGGTTTACGGCGGCACGCTTACGATGACCGAGGGCACGATGATCACCGAACGGAACAACGAGCGTCACGACAATAAAATCGTGATCTCCGATACGCTGGCCGAGAAAAACGGACTTTCCGTCGGAGATGTCGTTTCCCTTGCCATGCTTTCTCTGTTCCATGAGGAGCAGATGCTTGGAACGGAAGATAACAGATATTTCTATGACTATATTGTCGGCGGGATTTATCACAATGCGGAAAATAATTTAGGCTCGGTGAGCAAGCCTTGGCTTGTGAATGACAATCGAATCTACGTTCCGATTTCAACGGTTGAGGATATCACGGAGAATGAGCGCGTGCGTTTTTGTTATGAAACGCCGGAGCTTATGCCCGGTCTTGCTCTTTCTAGTGCGATCGACAATCCGCTGCTGATTCCGGATTCGCTGTATTTCCATCTTTCGGATATGGAGACGGCGGAGGCGCTGGAAGCGGAAATCGGAAAAATCGGCTTTATCAAAGAAGTCAAGCTGACAAAATACATGTCGGATGCGGCTACCTCGCCATCCGCAAGGCTCTCGCAGATGATCTCCATTCTGCTTATAGGAATCGTCGCCATCGGTTTTGTGATTCTCCTGCTTGTGATTTTTTTCAACATGAATGCTCGTCACCGTGAGCTTGCGGTGCTGTCGGCGCTCGGAAAGCGGAGAAGCGCCGTTTCCGCTTCCTTTTTCCTCGAGGTGCTCTTGCTGTTTCTTGCGGGATTTTTACTTGCCGCCGTCATTTTCGCCGGTGCGGTCTCTCTTTGCGCTGCGCCGATTACGGCGTATCTGAATGCGGCTGAAATCAGCGCGCAGATTTCCAATGAGACGGCGGATTTTGTTTTGCTCGGCGATCCGGGCAGCGATCATATACTGGAAAAAATGGCGGATTTCTCATATCTTGCCGGAGAATATATTCTGCCGGCAATGCTGGTTACGGCGGCGCTTGCGGGCGTGATCCTGCTCGGCGTTTATCTGTTCGTCCGGCTTTATGTGAGTAGAATCAACGCTCTGTCCGCGGTAGGAGGGAAGGAATGATCATAAAACTTGCTTTTCGCAACCTTGTCAGAATGCCGTGGCGGACCGTTCTTTACTTCTTGGTCGTTTTCTTCCTCGTGGTGGCCGTGACGGCGTCGGTGTTCGTTTATACGGCTTGTACGGGCGCAAAAACGGCGTTGGATGAGGCTTATATCTTTGTCGCATCCTTGGTGCCCAAGGACGTGAGCGCACATGTATCCCTGCGGGATATCGGATATTGTCTTTCCGGCGCGGATATCATCTCCTATAACGTGTCGATGTCGGAAAACGAAGGCGTTATCGCCGGAGGCGCCAATATGTTCCGGCTGCCGGAAAAGGTTGCGCCGGAAGATGCCGCGCCGATTTGGAACGACGAAGCGAGCTGTAAGCTTGTCGCAGTGGAAAACCTGTATCTTACCTATCCGTTTTTTACGGGGGAGTGCACGATAATCGAGGGGACGGGACTGACGGCGGATGGGTACGGCGGAAACCGTGCGGAGCTTGTGATCCCTTGGTGGCTGGCGGAGCAATACGGCATATCGGTGGGGGATACCCTGATTCGGCGCTATTACAGACAGGATTACAGCAGATTTACCTTTTTTGAGAGCGTCGTTGTCGGCATTTATAAATCCGATTTTCCATCGTCCTCCTATGAGGATTATCCTGCCTATCTGCCGCTTGCCGTGGCGGAGCTGGATTACGGAAGCGTGACCTCCGGATATCTTTCTTCCACCGCAAGCCTGTGGGTGGATCGTGCGGATTTTGTTTTGAAAGGGCGCGGCGATTTTGATGCGTTCGTCAGGAATGCAGAAAAAAACGGACTGGATTTTCAGCAGGCCGACATCCTTTTCAATAACAGCTCTTATGACGTACTGTCGGAGGAGCTGCGAAATATTTGCGTGATCGCGGTTCTGGTCTTTGCCGTCGTTTTGCTTGTGGGGCTCGGCGTTTTGATCTTCTTTACCGCATATTTCAGCAATTCCCGCAGAAAAGAGAAGGAAATTCTCCGTGCGCTCGGCATGAAGAAGCGCGCGGTCTCCGGCATGATCATGACGGAGCTTGCGATCATCGTCGCGGCCGCCG